>JAABUI010000271.1_pt1 | contig 55807 bp, 57 predicted proteins | sample 5559111 | NCBI WGS metagenome assembly JAABUI01 (sample SAMN10711870, study PRJNA513365) | rock metagenome | isolation source: Antarctica rocks | place: Antarctica: Victoria Land, Buttleship Promontory | reverse complement strand
AACAACAACAACAACAACAACAACAACAACAACAACAACAACAACAACAACAACAACAACAACAACAACAACAACAACAACAACAACAACAACAACAACAACAACAACAACAACAACAACAACAACAGCAGCAGCAGCAGCAGCAGCAGCAGCAACAGCAGCAGCAGCAGCAACAGCGTCAAAACGACCACCGCTTGCAACAAGAACGCATGCAACAGGAGCGGAACTCGCAGCCGGACCGGAACGTCCAGATGGAAGCAATAAGAAGAGAGCGAGAAGAGGCGATGAGGAGGAGAGAAGACGTGCAGAGAGACGAGATGGGGAGGAGGGGCGGCGGCGGCGGTACCTATACGCCGCCGCAGGGGCAGTATGGTGGGATTGGTGGCGGGTATGGGGGGGAGAGGGGGAGATATGAGGGGAGGTGAGGATGCGGGGGTGGGTAGGTGCAGAGGCGTTTGGAGTGATGCTGGAGGTTTTCCACAAGGCGTTCTGAGGTGCGACGGGAGCAAGCAAAGCAGTAGAGGGTGGTGGTGTCTGCAAAGGCGCGCCTAAAGGCATCGACTTTTTACCGAGAGTGTGAGAAACAACTGTCAAAAACGAGTCTGCGATTTACCTTCAACTTTCTTTTACAAAGAGGCCGAAATGATGAAATACTGTAAACGCCATCACGACCTTTTTCCATCTCCATTCATTCCCCCCTTCTTCTTCTTTTTCTTTTTTTCCTTTTCTTTTTTTTCCTTGTTCGAATTCGAGAATTCTTCCCTTGTACCTACCTACCTACCTACCTACTTATTTAGCATCGTGCTCATATCTATATCTATGTATATGTATATATATATAAACACCCACAGCAAGCGAGCCAAAAACACCCAGCTACACATGCACACACACACTCAACACACAGAGCACACCACGAATCCCCATAGTAAAAAAACCTTGAGGGTCTTCTTCATTTGCTGCGTGCGTGCGTGCGTGTGTGCGTTCTAGGCTCCCCCTGGTTGGAAGGAAGAAAGAAAGAAAGAAAACACACACACACACAAACGCTAGGATTATACAGTACATACATAGATCCCTCCCTCACCCTTTTATTTTTTTATATAGTTAGGGGCGGAGGAGAGAGATCTCTCTTCATTTTGGTTCAAGATGTTACGAGGGGGGGACTGCGGTAGTGCCTCCCTCCCCCCTACCTTTTGTCCCACATCGCAACAACAACCCAAAAACTCTGTTTCGTTTTTTTCTTTTCTTCCTTTCGGTTTTGGGGATTTCGGGTAGGAAAATGTTGTTTTTTCTAGTTCGGAAGTGGAAATGGCGATATACCCGTCTCTTAGCTCGTTGGTCGCTTCTCGTTGCTCGGACGCTATAGTTTCTGCGTTTTCGGGAGTGTTGGTGTGGGGGACGGAGAATGAGATGGCGCGATGGGATGGGAGTGTTGTTGAGGGATGGGAGGTAGGAGATGCGGAGACGGGAGAATGGGAGGACCGAGAAGGGGGGTGCCCAGGGCTTGGCCCTAGCAGCTGGATTGAAAGAGCAAATAGCGTTATGAAGCAAAGATCGAGTATCACAAACGATCCAAGCCCCCCAATAAAACCTGCTACCCCCCCTCACCGCCCCTTCCCCATTAGTTCGACCCCTTCTCTCACAACCCCCACCAAACCCCCAGTCTGCACCACCTCGCCTCCCCCTCCCGCCAGCCTCCACTCCACCTCCGCCAGACCCTGCAGCCAACACACCCTCGTCTGGGCCGGCACCTCCAGCTTCCCCAGCTCCTCCGCCAGCGCGCTGAGTATATCCGCTAGAGCGAGGCCTTGAGAGGATTTGAGGGAGTTGATGGTGGAGAGGCAGGAGGTTATGTCGGGGGTAGAGAGGAGGGTGGAGAGGATGAGGGCGATGGAGGAGGGGAGGGGGGAGGCGATGGTGGTGTAGATTGTTGCGTTGGTGATGGGGTCGCGGATTATGGTTTTGGGGTCTGGGGGCGGTTGGCCCTTGAGGTGGAGGGGGGTGCCTGTTTGGAGGGTTAGTTGCGATATGAAAAGGTGGGGAAAAGGTTGAACTGGGGGAGATCGAGGCGTACTGCTGGCGTGACAGGCTTGGAGGACATTCAAAGCTCGCCGCATGTCGCCTTTACTTAGGCGGACAAGACTCTCGACGGCGTCGGGCTCGATTTTAACTTCCTCCTCTTGGATGACGTGGTCTACCAGCACCCTGATATCCTTTTCTTTTAGCGGACTAAATCTAAACCTCGTACACCGGGAGAGCAGAGCAGGACTGAGTTTATGGGTATAGTTTGCGATGATGCAGAAACGCGTGTTGGCGGTGTATTTTTCCATTATGCGGCGGAGGGCCATTTGCGCGGTCGAGGTCATGGCGTCGGCTTCGTCGAGGATGATTAGTTTGAAGTGGGCGAGAGAGGCGTGGGAAGAGGAGGTGGGGGCAGCCGTGAAGATTTGCTTCGTGCCTGGGGCGTTCGTAAGCATAGGGTTGGGTAATGGTAATTACAATGAGGGATGTGCGTACTTGCAAAGGTCTTGATCTGCTCACGGACCACATCAATGCCTCTGTCATCGCTGGCATTGAGCTCCAGCACCATCTGCCGTATATTCTTGATGCCATATATTCGCCGCGCTAGTGCCAGGACTGTGGATGTCTTGCCTGTTCCTGGTGGACCGTACAGTAGAAGATGAGGTAACCGCTACAAGTATTCAGCTTGGTGCTGAAGAACAATACTCCCGAAGACTAACGTTTGTGTCCACGAATCTATTTATGGTGGCTAGGATATCTTGGTGTCCTGACACATCTTCCAATGTATCAGGTCTGTACTTTTCTACCCTGCAATGATCAGACTCGGTTTAAGGCAGCCATTGAAGGTGATACCAATCACCAAGGTAAACTGTCTTCTGCCTCTACAGGCAGATTTGCGGCGCTTCTCTTTTGTTTTGCAGTAGTATTGTCGGAGCTGAACAAGACGGACGGCTTGGCAGGGGTGACATCCACGTCCATTTCATCTTCATAGTCTGACATGTTGGATTTCGTACAATGAGATTGTGACTGCAAAGGTGTTCTGAAGTTGGACGTAGAAGTGAAACGCCGCGGTAGTTTGGGAGACGCGAATACTTTGTGTGCAGGTGAGGACGCGTCTGATTTAAGATGGTCTCTTTAGGCGTTTCTAGTGTCTGAAATGTGAAATCGACCTAACAGTACTGAACGGTAATTTTCAAACCCATTCGAAATGGCTGCCCAGAATATGTTGTCCAGAATATTGGCCTAGAGTGTTACATATTACAAAAGGAACACCACCTCAGCATATGAGGTAGTAAATGATTACCTATGTAATCGAATCTTTATAATGTACCTGAATTAAGGTACTGAACCTAGATTTATTGAGATGCACGTCGAAATTGAGTGGAAATCCTCAAAATACCTAATCAATATCAGTAGTGTTACCCCACACTGTTAATCTTCCATTCAGTGCTTCATCCAGTGCTTCATCCAATGTTCCACCAAGTGTTCCATCCAGTGTTCCATCCAGTGCTCTATATATGCTCCACTCAGTGCTCTATACTTGCTCTATCCAGTGTTCTATCTAGTGTTCGATCCAGTGTTCGACCCAGTGCTTCATATATGCTTTCACTCAGTATAATCATATGAGCAAAGAATAGACAAAGATAAAAGAACTGATTTTGATGTTCGATCATGAGATCGCGGGACGGGAAGTCTCGTTGCAATTGCACCAATCGGATTGAAGATTCTTCACTTTTTATTCTATTATATATGTACCTAAGGTAGGTAGTGGTCGCACGACATCTGCATCAGACAACAAGGGAAATGCTTCTTCCACTTCGACATCCAACCTGATTCCAACATCACGACGGTCTCGCAACAACAACACACCCGTCATAAGAGTAATTTGATATTAGTTTTTGCCCAATCAACTCTTACTCGGGGTTTTCCATACCAACCTCCCGTATTTGCAAGCTACATAGGGGTTTGGAGAAGATGAGTAGTCCGGGCATAGAAAATGCTCCGCGTCCTTGGGAAGGAGGTTCGCCGCACATTTCCCGGTTGGTTGATAAGCTGGATCTGCCTGCTGACCAACCTGCCCAGAACATAGGGCCGTGCGCTTGAGCCAAAAGCGCATGGTACGAAGCTGTCAATAGCCCTGGATTTGCTACTACCTGTCAACCAACGTTCATTAGATATATCCATAGCTTCCTTTATTAAAGAAACAATGATTTCTCATCACAACAGTCCGTTTCCAATATACTAGCAAGACCACCAAGCATCAGAATCAAACATGGCCAACCAACTCAAGCCGATCAAAGTCTGGGGTAAAGGCGGCCCCAACCCGCCCAAGGTCGCCATGATCCTCGAAGAGCTCGGGGTCCCCTACGAAGCCGAATCCGTCCCGATGACAGACATCAAGAAGCCCGAGTACCTCGCCATCAACCCCAACGGCCGGCTCCCATCCATCCACGACCCCAACACCGGCATCACCCTCTGGGAGTCGGGCGCCATCGTCGAGTACCTCATCGAGCGCTACGACACGGAGCGCAAGCTGAGCTTCGAGCCCGGCACGGCAGAGGCCTACCACGCCAAGCAGTGGCTCTTCTTCCAGGCCAGCGGGCAGGGCCCTTACTACGGCCAGTACGGTTGGTTCCGGCTGTTCGCGCCCGAGGAGCTGCCCCTGGCCATCGACCGGTACGCCAAGGAGGTGAACCGCGTCACGGCCGTGCTGGAGGAGCACCTGGGCAAGCAGAAAGACGGCGAGGCGTGGCTCGTGGGGGGCAGGTGCTCGTACGCGGACATTGCCTTCCTCTCGTGGCAGATGACCATCGCCAAGGTGACCAAGAAGGAGGAGTACGACGTGGACAACTATTCCCACGTCAAAGCCTGGCTTGCCAGGATGCTGGAGCGGGAGGGCACTGGGAAGGGGTATGAGAGCAAGCAGGTGTTGCACTAGAATGTCGCGACTATCAAGGTGGTATCAGATGCCTGGCTCACTCTATGATCTTGCAAAGGGAGTGAACATGATACTGCATTCATTGCACCTTGAAGGGGCTTGCGTTGCCACCGCTAGTCTATTCAACTTACGACGGCGTAGCCGAGATACGCTTCAAAGCTTCTCGCTGGGAGGATGCCGTAGCAATGAGACGGGGGCGTGGAAAGAGGTTTTCAGCGAGCTTGGAGCGCATCTCTTGGGAACGCATCTCTTTTGGTTTGTAACTTAGAAATCTCTAATATTTCCACAGAGATACTTAGATCTGTTGTTAGCCAGTATTATATAGCGCTCGTTTGGTTTGATGTTACAACCGCGGAAGAGTAACCCGTTGATACAGAAAAGCTATTCGAATGGGAGCGGCTCCGATGTGAAGGGCCTGACCGAGCGTTTGGCGTGAAGTAATTTGGACGTGGGATGAAGCGAGCTCTGAAGATGTTGGCTTCGTCGTTCCGATATAGAAACGGTCGAGTGCCTGGAGGCGCGTTCCGACATTGACCGTGTTGCTATACGTCGTCTCATCTATCCCTTCGAAAATCGGGGCAATCTGTCACAGTTCTGACATTCCCGGAGCAGATCCCAGCGATCGGCTATAACTCCGTAGACAGGGATCTCGCTCGATGGAGATCGATGGTTTGAAAACGTAAATTGCCCACAGTTTTGCAAGAGCCCAATTAAATGGTTATGCTTTAGCTTCCCCATTTGTAACGGGCGCCTACCTCTGTCTGAGAGCTTGAGGCAAAAGCGCCACTTTCTCCTTGAACAATTTCTCTGCCCCTACCCATACAGGCGCTGTGTCCTTCTCCGGTAGCTGGAGGAGACTGGGCAAAAGTGCTTCACTAAACGCTTCGGATGCCTCTCGCGGGAGTAGAGATGGGAGATGATCTGTGGACGTTGCAGAGTCAGCATAAAGATGAAAAATGCACACTAAATTTCTGAAACAAAACTTCGTCTAGAAATTACTGAAATGAGGTCAGTGTTGCTCAGAGGTGGGCTTACCTATAGTGATATAGCTAAGGGGTGGGTCCGAGAAGTCCGGCAGGGTGATAGTCGGCTTGTTGAAGTAGGTGGGCTGGTTCGCAAAGGGGATAGGATTGTGAGGATTGGTAGTGTCGCAAGAAACATCACATCTAAACGAAATCTGAGCGTTAGCTGCCTATTCTGACCAAGATGGCGGTAAGAGAGCATGGTCTCTGAGTGATTCGCTGCCAGTCCGTGGCAAGGGGATGGGAGCTGCTCAAATTGTATAGAATGAAAGGTTACCTACACAACACTAAGATTGCGTGTTCCTTGCTTTAAAAAGTCCGTAGAAATGAAAGGAGGAATAGGCTCGCTCAAGTAGATACAATTAATAAAGGCGTCAGCCTCCTTAATTGCGTTATACGGTCCAGGCTGAGCCGTCTCGTCCTAAGTGAATTTCGGGGTCAGCATGGGAGTTTATGCTGTTGTGAGCTCCCGAAACAGAGGTTTTTGCTCTTGAACATCATCGAGTAGAGTTAAAGGTGCTCAGGACTCCACTGACCATGTCCCATTTCAAAATCTGTTCTTCCGGGATGCCAGCTTGTCGACAGCACTCGAGAGCCTAGGTGATTTCGAAATCAGTATATTTCCCCAGAATAACATGAGGCCGACTGACCCCTTTTCCGCATCTGCCCAACGCTCCGATAACAAGCACGCGCGGTGGTTTCCCTTTGTTCTTTTGCACACCTTTAGAGACCTGCCCCTTAACCTCCGAGTCTAGATCGCTTTGACTCTGATAATGACCCTTGCTAGGTAAAGCTTCCTTGTTACCGTGTTCGAGTTGCCATGCCCAATCCAGGAGAGCCAAAGCCGCACCCGCATAGCCCGCATGAAATCCGAAGGCTGCCACTCTGAGAAGATATAGTGTATTAGCTTTGTCAGATGACATTGTTTGAGAGCAAGCCGGATTGACCCACCGCCTGCCCTTCTCATCGGCGAGGAATTCGAGATCGTAGAGAGTGCCTCCACCACGAGGAAAGCGCCCCAGTACCTCCTTCCAGCCACCTTGGTTTTTCTGGATAGAGATTCAATCATCAGCTACCAGGATTGATAAGCTTGCGAGGAAGTTTACGAACATAGCAATGGCTAAAGGCGACGTGGGTATGCTAATGTTTCGTCAGATATTGGCTTCCATGACTATCCTTTGAAGCTTGCCTTCAGAGGAAAAGGGTCCTTGTCCTCTAACTCTTTTAAGCCAATGATGATGTGGTCTTCTGGTGCGTTTGGCCATGATCCTTCCTCCACTAATGTAGCCCCGACGGAGGCGAATTCCTCATCGTCAAGAATTCGTTCAGGACTGCGCTCAACGTTGACCTTGAAACCTTTGTCGAGTAATTTCCGCGCTACTGTTGGTGTGAGAGCGCTGCGGTGCTCAAGTGGCTTGGTTTCGGATCGGAGGTGAAGGGTCACAGGAGCCATCTCAAATTTATGGAATTGTGGACGTGGTGAGAAATGATTATGGTGCTTGAACGATGTTGGTTGCAAATTTTGGTAGTGTATTTTGAATTCGCGCTAGTGTTTCCATGTATGTAATACAGTGGAGTCTAAAACTTCACATCGATAAGTGGACAAACCACATACAGAGCACTGAACAGACCTACTAAGAGAAAAAGACCGAAGCGACTCGTCGAAACGTGTTATCTAATTCGAGGCACGTGGTTTGAAGTGGACGGTACGAGTACAGGCTTAATTTTGCTTCAGTACACGATGATGCTTAAGAAAAACCCATCAGACCGCCCGGGAATTTTAAAGTCCTTGTTCTTTCATGAAGACGCAACACCGTTTTCCGGGGGTTTTAACAGCATTACTCGTTAAGAAACAAGGAAAGGTACAGCTAGATCAGGGATAAAACGCCGCGAGCTTTGGGGTAGCGCGCAGCGCGCGTCAAAATGCAGATCATCTATCTTCTCTAAGCCCTATGAGGCATCGTGACAGACAGAGCATCCTCAACCCCAAGCACCACCACATCCCAAATTTCCCCCTCTCAACATGCCCGTAAGTCCAGCCCCAACCCTTCTCAGTCCCAATCCACTAATCCCACCCAGGCCTACCACTCCATATTCCTCCAAGACCAAGACGTCCGCGTAATCGGTAACCCCCCCCCCAACAACAACAACAATTGCCCCCCACCTCAACCAGCTAACCCCGCCCCACCAGGCAACTTCGCCCTCCTCCCCCTCCGTACCCGCACCCGTGGTCCCGCCTACACGCTCCCCGCCCTCGCCCCCGGAACATCAGACCTGGACATCGATCCCGACAGCGAATCGTACGACCCGCTCGACGAAGTGCTCTCGCTGTTTCGCGCCAATACATTTTTCCGGAATTTCGAGATCAAGGGGCCGGCGGACCGGTTGCTGATTTATGGGATTTTGTTTGTGAGCGAGTGTTTGGGGAAGATTAAAGGGGGGATGGGGGGGAAGGAGGCGGAGAAGGTATGTGTGTTTTCCGTTTGGAAGGTGTGCTGTTCGCAATGAGTGGGGGTGTGTGTGTGAGAGAGGGACCCGGGGAGGGAGGTGCTTGTATGGGGGTGTTTTGCGATGTGGGAGAGATGGGGCTAATATGTGCTTTTGTGGGGATGGGTTAGGCATTATTGAATACGGCGCTGGACCAATTTGCGATTCCGGGGGATGCGAGTTTTCCGCTGAATCAGGCGTTTGAGGCGCCGAAGGACAGGCAGGACGCTGAGACACTTCGACAGTATGTTTTTCATAAGCGTCACTTACACGAAGTTCTAGGCTTACGGTGTACAGGTATTTGTCACAGGTGAGGCAGGAGCTGGCAATGAGGTTACTGGCACGAGTGTATGCTGGGGGACCTACGCCTTCAAAGGTAATGGCGGAATTTTCTCGATTGAGTACTGGGACTGGTTGCTGATATCGTTTTAGTGGTGGTTAAGCTTTACTAAGCGGAAATTCATGGGCAAATCTTTATGAGCGAGAGCCTAGATTAGTCCTAATCGTAACCTAGGGGTGTAAAGATATGTGCATCCTTGCTCCAATCGACATGGACTATTCCTAGTCCGCTTGAACTCCAGCGATTGGCTCGGTCCCTGTCTCCGCAGAAGCTTGCCGCTGTGAAGAGGCCCTCGTGCTATCTTCACCAAGCTTTCGCCGCTTGTAGTTTCCTCTTGCTTCGACTTTGCCTTCTGCTGGTAGGACTCTCGTAGCCGTAAATAAGTATCCTTCTGCACCTCCTCGACCTGTCATGAGTGGATGTGTCCTACCTGGGAGGACCTGCCAAGGCTTACAGCGTGCCGTTTGAATCGTTGGCGTGAGTAACAACGTAGGATCCACCGGAAAATCTTCCGTTGGTAACGTGTCTGGCTCTGGCGGGTTTGTCACAAACGCCGTCCGTCGCGCTGTCGAGTAGTAATCTGCTAGTTCTGCAAGTGGCTCGATGTGTGGCGAGTAGATGACGACTTGAGCTGCACCTCGGAGGAGAGGAACTGTGTGGTGTAGAACACTGGCAAGATTCATAACTGAGGCGACTATCAAGCCATCAAATCCACCTGCACGAGTTTCGTCTACAATTGACTTGACACGTTCCCACCGTCTGCGCTTCCGATAGTAGTTACCTCTCTTTCCGCTCTTCCAGCTGTGGAGCACCTCATCCGAGGCTAAATCTGGTTCCCTGTATGCGTTGTCTTCTGTGGGTGCTAATAGCTGGAGCCACGAGATAGTCTTTAGATGACGTTGCAGTGGATGTGAAGAGACAGGGTTTGCAGAATCAAAACCAAAATACCTTAGCAATGAAAGATTTGGCTGAGCATTTGCATGGATGAGTGTAATCGTGTTCGAGGCTGCGAGTGTCGAATATACATGGTTAGCTGCAGAATACGGCGGTGTAGAACTGTGATGGTTTATAGAATTGCCGTTCGTAGCAGCTTCCACGTCTCCCTTGTCCACGAATACTCTTTTCTCTGTCTCTAGAATTTGTGCCTGGTGGGGATCGAGGACTCCCAGTTTCTCACTAAGAGTAGCAACGAGCAAACCCCCAGTTTCATCAATTATCAGCCACCTTCCTTCTCCAGCTTTGCCTGCTGCCTGGTCCATATCTTGTATCTGATGTGGTAATGCACAATGTACATTCGACCAACTTCCGATCAATGCCAGCATTTCCTCTCTGATCTCCATTATCTTCATCGGTTCCTTCTCCAATAACATCCATCTCGCCAAGAGGGGTACATCCAAAGGTAGTACAGTAAACCTCCTCATATACTTTTTTGTCTTCCTCAGCGTATACTTGGCGAGTGCGAACGCAGTCTTCTGGTCCAGGGCCGAGTGCGACTTGAGTATTTTTGCGATAAGGTCTTTTCCAGAGCCCGCTCCTTCGAACTTTAGAAGCTCTATTTCCTCCATAGTCATGCGTTGGGTGCCAGCATCATCAACAATCTCACGATTCGTCCGTATTATCACTTCGCCGCCTTCGCCAACTACTTCGTATTCTACTCCATTCTTCCCACTACTTGTCTCTCCCTCACTTGTCGCCGGTGGTGTGGTTTTCGCTTCATCACCAATATTTGCGTACAGTTCTGCTGCAGGGACTACCCGTAAGCCTGAGCCTATCGCAACTTCATCTTTATCGAGGATCTCATAGGTGAGGTGGTAAGGACGACCAATGAGATGGTTGGCTTGGAAGTTGCCATACTTGCCAAGGGATATTGTGCTTCGTAGATTATCAGCCAGTGAACGCGAGGTTGAAGGGGAAGGATGAGACTGCTCACTCATGCTACATGACATACGTGTTTGGCACGACCTCAAGGACTAAGAGTGTATCCGATGGTAGTCGTACCGCAACGTAAACGTTAGGTCTCACAGCGTCTGGGAGCATCTCCGGAATTTGCGAACAACAACTGGGCGAAGGGAAAGGAGCAAATCTGGTTCCTTCTGATACAAATTCAAGCAATGATACGTTACTAGCGGCTCGGCGGGTAGCTTATCGATTAGCCCGCTGTTGCTTGCGAAGGCAAGCAATTGGACATCGTAAGGACGCGAATCTACTTACATCTCTTCTTCCAACTCCGAACTTGATCTGTTAACACTCATTGCAGTCCTTGGGGGACCTGCATAAGCACTGGCTCCCTGCTGTGATCGTTGAAACGCCCTAATGCTCTCGACTTCTGCCTGCCGCCACTGCTTATTGCACCGCCTCTTCCAAATGCAAGGTCAAACGTAGGTCTAAGCGTTGAACAGGCGGTACTGGTGTTTAATCGCCTCTTTCTTCCTCACTCAACAATGACAACTGAGGCTTATCCTAACAATTCATATTCTCATTCTACAACTACAAGTCCTTGAGAAGGCGCTCATTCTGGGACTGAGTCGTCCGCCTACCTTTCCAATGGTCAAACGGAAGCCGGTCAATGTTGGCGTGCACCGGACTTCAAGTGGTCTACCATATCCGGTAACTCCAATCTCACCGAAAGAAGTAGTAGTAGAAGCTCCGTTGCTTCCTCCGGGTCCCGAAAGGTCCCGAAATCCAAACGCAAGGCTACCGTCGCAAGTTACCACATCTGACATGGCAAATTCAACGAGCGCCTGGGCAAATGATGATACATTCCGGGGGGGAATAAGCCATGAGCTGCCGCCTGCGTTGAGGGTGGGAGAAGGAAGGCAGCTGATTGATGGTGCTCATGGACAAGGTGTTCTGCCGCCCTCTTCGCAATATGGGCCAATGGACGATACGCCGAGATCCTCGTTCGAGAGCCATACGTCTGCGCGGCTGCTTGCAAACAAAGAGCAAGTTAGTAAGTCAAACCAGAACATACTCGGTTCTCCTGTTCAACACCATAATCCAAACAACCCATATACTCGCCAGAGGACTACCGATGGTGTACAGCCACAAGGAAGCAGTGCAGATATTTGGGCTGATATCGCAGGAAGCTCGTCACCGCGCCCTCTCGAAGCAAATTACTCTAGTAGGTCGAGTTAGCAGCAACAGACAAACAGCAAGCATTTGAGACTGATCAAAAACTTAGATCAAACATTGGGCATTGAAGCTTCTGATTTATCCGGCGGACTCTCCGAAAGGTCGCCATTTGCTGAACCCTGGGTCGGCTTGAATTCGTCCCCTGCACAAGATCTTGTCGCATCAAGTCTAGTTTCCCAGTCTAGCACAACTGAACCAATGTCTCGTAATGTTGTAGGCAACCCATTTTCTACAGATGGATCAGAAAGCTATCACGCTGGTGAGCTCTATACCGGTGCTCGAGTATCAAACGGTGCAGTCCATGAAGTGCCTAAAGCACAAGAATCAGATATACAATCATTAGACGGAGCAGCAAATATTACATCCCAACATCCTAGTGATGCAGGTAAGAGGCTTCCGACGTTCCCTTATAACGATGAAGACCAAGGACCAAATTTACCATCACGAACACCCCAAGAAGTCGCAGATACCCTTCCACCAACGCCTCCACGGCCTGAAGTGATGGATTTCGGTGCTCAGTCAGAACCTTTACCGCTTGGCCAGACAAGTCCAGGCAAGGGTGGCAACCAACTGTCCGAAGCAGTAAAGCAGCAGAACAAGGCCAAAAAGCAGAGAAGCGAGACATATCAGATTAGACTCGTGAACTGGTACGATGCTTCATGTTCTACCAATCCTCGGCGGTCACCAATAATGGTTCAAAATGCAAATGGTCCCTGTCCGCTACTCGCTCTAGTGAATGCCCTTGTACTGTCAACCCCGGCAGACGTTGACACGGCTCTCGTAGAGACTCTCCGAGTTCGTGAGCAAGTTAGCTTAGGACTACTACTCGACGCTGTTATTGATGAGCTTATGTCTGGTCGGATGGGGGACACAGCGCAGGACCTTCCTGATGTTAGCGATCTTTATGCGTTTCTTGTCACGCTCCATACTGGCATGAATGTGAATCCACGCTTTGTCACCTCGGAGGCTGGAATGCCCAACTTGATGGACGCTCCAGCTTCTGAATCGCCAATCACACAGCCCGAACTCCGAAGACCAGGGGGGTTTGAAGATACTAGAGAGATGAGACTATATAGTACGTTCGCTATACCACTAATTCATGGATGGCTACCGCCCAGAAATCATGCGGCATTTGCAGCATTACAACGCTCGGCGAGGACATACGAAGATGCCCAAAACCTCATGTTCATGGAGGAAGAATTAGAGGAAAAGCTTCAACGTCAAGGACTCGACCAGCAGGAGCAACTTTTGCTGGAAGATATCGCCAGCGTCAAGTACTTCTTATCATCCTCTGCTACACAGCTCACAGGGTATGGCCTGGATACTATGATGGATGCTCTTCCACCAGGGTCAATTACTATACTTTTTCGGAATGATCATTTCAGTACTCTGTATAAACATCCCAAGTCTAGTCAGCTTTTCACTCTTGTTACTGACATGGGATATGCTGGACATGATGAAGTGGTTTGGGAGAGTCTAGTCGATATCAGTGGGGAAGGCTGCGAGTTTTTCAGTGGAGATTTCCGATCTGTAGGGCACAATACAGGAAAGCAATCCTCGCAGTCGAATGATGTTGCAATTTCGAATGATGCTGGTTGGACAACGGTATCACGGAATACCAATAATAGATCGCGTCAGTCGTTGCCTTCGAATGGAACACAACCGCGGAATCTAGCAGATCCTTCAACCAATTTCCCGCAACTATCTTCGTTATCTCTGAGCGAAGCCAACGGACCGCCCAAGTCTCCGAATACCGAGCAAGAAGACCATGATCTTGCCTTAGCTTTACAACTCCAAGAGGAAGAAGAGGATCGTGAGCGCCGTGATGCTGCAGCTCGCCGCCGGGAAGACGAACTTTCCCAAGCCTACCTAGAGTCACAGGGGCCATCAGCCCGGCGCGGGCCGGTTTGCGCATCAGAAGTCCGCCCTATCGTCCCTCCACGAGAATCTAGGGCCGCGAAGCAGCCTAACGCCGGTGAAGATACGCCGCCGCCAACTTATGAGCAGGCAGCGAAAGTCCCTGCCTACCATCCTCCTGAAGATGAGCCCCTGGCAGTTCCTGGAAGAAATAGCAGCTTAGCAAGACCTCAAGGAACACGGCCAAGGCAGTCCAGTGCCTACAGCCAGAGTTCTACTACGTTTTTAGGATCGCCTTCGACACACAATGCAAATTTTGTGGGGTCATCACCAATACGTGGTAACCATGGCAGGAGGAGTAGTACTAGAGGGGGCCTATCGGGCGGATTTGAAGGAGCTCCTGGACCGTCCCAGCGAAGGAATGGATACCAAGGGGCAGGAGTAGTCGCAGAGGATGAAGATCGGAAAGATTGCATTATCATGTAGGCGACTGAATTCTATTAGAAGCAGTGACTTTAAGGACGGCTAGGAATAAACTGGTATATGGCAGTGGCGCATAGATAATGATGGTTGGTAGCACTTGGAATTTTGATACCTCAGCCTGTAGCAGCAATTTTTTTCCCCTCCTTCATTTTGACGTACTTATACAGTCAAAGGCTATGAAGCACAGCAATACCATCTATCTACGTACATGCACATAGAGTAGTATTTGACGATGTATATAGTATGAAAAAGCTCTCGGCGCGAAACAGGCCCTGAGAGCTTAAAAATCACATTGTTGTTTATTCTAGTAATCGTTGCAACCTGAATTCACTTTCCATACTCAGTCGGATGAGCTCAAGGAAATTCTGCTGCAAGCAGTCGACTCAAGACCTAGATAATATATCTTGTAGATTAGTTGTACTCTTGGCTCTTCTACGAGTAACAAGTAGAAAATTCGTAGCCAGCATCGCGTAGAGGTGAATGTTGTAGCTGGCCTGTAGCAGCAATAAGTCTCTTGGTGTTTGTCATCTAGTCTTGCTCCGAATTTTATTCCTTGCATATTATATTCTGCAGATGGACCATATTAAATGTAAAAGGTTTTTACTGTACCCTTGCGCTGCAAGAGTACCAACTTTAGAAAATCTCACGTGATTCGTCGGCCAGTCTTACCGTAAGGTAAGTTAGCCAAGGTAGGGTATGTCGTATGAAAGCTTGGCGACATCACAATACTCAAATTCCCTTACCATATCCTACTCATCAACTTACTCGAAAAGCCACAACTTTAACTGTCTGCTTACAGGTACAGAGTGAATCTGACCTGTAGCAGGGAAGTTTCGTTGCCATTGAAAGTTCTCACTCAACCTCCGCTATGTGGTAGAGTAGCTCCCTCGGCATGGCTCTTTCTTTTCAAGGAAGATCTCTCCGAGGTCCAGGTGAATATGTTTTCTGGCTCACTTCAGACCAGCGACCTGGATCTCCTGAAGAAGACTCCTACGACCATAGAGCCATCATAGCTGTCTCGGTCGATGCTTCACCCTGAATGCGCCTTCCAGTCACGTGGACCATCTGTTTCCAATCTAACCCGTATCCGGGTTAGGGCATATTAGCGAGCGACATCCCTTAGCGGGTTTTCCGACAGGTCATAACAATCGAACCGCCTTGCCATCTTCCAACCTACGTTATCATTAACACGGAAAAACTTCAACACTTTGCCATTTCTTGTCACCACCTCGGCCCAGTCTCACGAGTATTCAGTTGTAGTCGCGTATCCGCAAAGATTACCATCAACCGAGCAAATCTTAACAAAACAAAATGGCTGGAGGTAAAGGCAAATCTACAGGTGGAAAGGCTGGTCCGAAGGAGGTAGCAGGCAAGAGCCAGAAATCACACAGCGCGAAAGCTGGCTTACAGGTCAGTATTCTTCGCTTGGATGGTTGGTATGGCATCAAATGCGCCATCGATCGCAACCTGCTGCACCGACCTCGCGTCATGAATGAGAAACGGAAATCGGGCTCCACGACCGACAAACGCGTCTGCAATGCTCGCAAGACTATTGATATATCTTTGAGCTCTAAACATTGTTTCGACCTTTCTTCAGGCGCGATCCTTGCACACCAACCTCGACCTCGATCGCAGCCTAATTTTCCTGGGTCAAAGCTGACACTTCCTGAACCTCTAGTTTCCTTGTGGACGTGTCAAGCGTTTCCTGAAGAACAACACGCAGAATAAGATGCGCGTCGGCGTCAAGGGTGAGTACTCAGTCCCGTATCCCACCCTGTCACAACTTCGCTTTCCAACCTACCCCTCCTTTACCACCCATCGTCCCGGATTTTCCCAGAATTTAGCTAACCATCCCACCAGCCGCCGTCTATGTCACCGCCGTTCTCGAATATCTCACTGCCGAAGTTCTCGAACTTGCCGGCAACGCGGCCAAAGATCTAAAAGTCAAGCGCATCACGCCTCGTCATTTACAACTCGCTATCCGCGGTGATGAGGAACTGGACACACTAATCCGCGCCACGATCGCGTTCGGAGGGGTGCTGCCGCATATCAATCGCGCATTGCTGCTCAAGGTCGAACAGAAGAAGAAGGGGAAGGGTGAGGCATAAGGGGTGCGAAGAGGTGTTTAAGATGGAGGAGAAAGCGGCAATGTTGTATTGGTATCTCAGTAAGGGGAGTGGCTAGGGAACAATGCGACTTTAACAAATATTTGGCTCGTCAAATTAACAGCTCAGCCTGTCTTGGTCAGGAAAATCAATTTGGAGCTCTCTCATTATGTCGCCGATTGCTAGATTGCTAGATTACTCCAAGAGGCGCTAGCATTGTGCGGCTTGCTAAGTACTCAAAGTGATGGCCGTGGACCTAAAAAGCAAACCAAGAGCCTAAGGTAGCTAGCGACTGTAATCATAGAAAGTCAACTGTTTTTATATTCACTCAATTGCAATCTTGTCCAACATCGAAACTTCCCAGTCATTAATCATCATGCATTCATTCGCATATGGAAACATTCCGTTTTACGCCAAAATCCGGGCGCTTTCCAGTCAGACCCTCGATCTTTGTATCTATTGGTGTGGGTGTGTGTGTGTGGGTGTGTGTGGGTGTGTGTGGGTGAAACATGCGCGTATAAGAAGTTGAAGAAGCAGTAGAGAGTAACAGTGAAGGGAGTGAGTGAACAGGAAAAGAGGGGAAATGGCAAAGCCAAAAAAAAAAAAAAAAAAAGCACGAAGAGTATAAAAGCTTTTTTGTGTAGTTCTACAAAGAGCGAACCATTTCCCATTCAGCTCGATTTTGAGGAGTGCAAAAACCTTCAATTCCCCTCCCCTTTCAATTCGTCTAAATCTCAATTCCTCGCGTCTCCACCCTCCCCGCTCACTCTCATGCCCCGCCCCCCTCCCCCTCATATAAATCCACATTCCCCTCTCCCATCTAACCCCCACTTCCCCTTTCCAACCCCCCCCCCCACCCCAATACCGTAGTCATGCTACCCTCCCCCATCTCCACCCCCCCCAAAAACCCCCCAGCTCTCCATCTCCCGTTTCCGCCATCTAACAAAAAAAAATGCGCTATCCCTTCTATCTCCCGGTTCCCCCGCACGTTTTGGGACTTTTGGGAAAAGGGGGGGGTGGGTTGAGTTATGTGGTAGCTGGGGATAGAGATATGGGGGTATGGGTTATGGGTGGGATTAGACGAGTTGGGGAGATGCGAGCTGTGTGAGGTTTTGGAGAGAGAGAGGGAGAGAGAGTTGTAGATGAAAAGGGAGTAAAAAAGAATTTGGATAGACTTGGGATAAGAACTAGGGTTGGGAAGCTAACGAGGTCGCCATCTTCATTAAGATGAGTCCGTCAGCTCCCGTCTTTCGCGCAGATGGCCTATTTGCGATGTTGAGGTGTCTGTGTTTGAAAGGGATGAAGCGTGATTGGTAAGGTGATACAGTAGGATTCAAGCGCGCTGCGAAATTTGCGTTTGTAGTTTGGTTTTGTGTTCCATATCGTAGGCGAGATGGTACGGCAAGATTCATGTGGTTATACACAAGTCATTACCTAACCTTCGTTACGGTTGTAGGGAGGGTGTTTTAGGTAGAAAGTAGGAGGTGTAGATGCAGGAAAAGGGATGTGTACCAGTATCCGGCTGCCTGCATGATTTTTGCAACCGGGGGAACGAGTTGATGTTTGGGGAGATGGGGACGGGACTGGTGTCAGTTTCAAAATGGGGTGATAACGACAAAGGAAGGCTTGCAGTAGAGCGATGTGGTCTTGGTTATTCTGGAACGCGCACCGGTAAACACACACTCAAAGATCAATCTGGTATTAAATTCATATAGGGGTTAAGAGAACAAGGTAGAGAATCAAAAAGGTGGTACTGGTAATTACATGGGATTTGTCTGCGTGCGTATTATTAGTTGAAGACTGTGTATGAGATCCCGTAAATTCATCGCGACAAAGGCCCATCCACTTGCTACTTTCTGCACGCAAGAACGGTTGGTGCTTCCGGTCTCCCGGTCCAAGACTCGAAAGTTTTGCATCCCTATAGTACTCGGGTGGATGAACAGGTGATATAGCGTACAATGTCTCGGTCCTGGATAATAATCCTGTCGTCAAGCGTAAACTGTATTGAGTCGTAAGCAGGAGGGCGTTCGGTGCATGTGTTTCTTGAACTACCAAACAATATACGCGTAAATTTGCCTGGAGAATTGCGGTCGAACATGATAAAGCCGTGGGAAATATGCGGTAAGAAATCGATATGGTGAACAAAAAGTCTGACAAAATTTCGGAAAGATCTGGAAGTCGGAACAACGCATCGATTCGAGTCCGGCATGAATGGGTTGCCCCGTATAGTTGATTTTCTACTTCGTATCGTCATCCGTTCATAAGTCGTGTTCGGGATAACCTAAAAAGCCTCCGACGCACCACCGTCTCCTACTCGACGATGATTTCCACACTCGATGATGCCCTCAACTCGTCACTCCCGCGGCCTTGGTGCCCACCTTGTCGTCCTCTAGAGAAGCCGGTGCCACGCTCAGCTCCAGGCCCACGGGGTTGTCGCATAGGTAAGCTCTGGCCTCTCTCCCTGGATTGATCATCATAGTTCATGCTAAACGATCTATTGCTACCAATCGGTGCGGTGGTTGGTTGCTGGTGATCTTGATCCCAGGAAAACATCCCACGGAGTCGACGCGGACTACCGCCATTCGGACCTAGGTTGCTTCCAATAGACATCCCACCAAGGCCATTAACAAGGAGACCTTCGTCAAGATGTTGACCAAGCGACTGGCCTGAAGCTGTAGGTGTCAAGGTCGGGGTCATAGAAGCGGCGCTACCAGGTCCGTAATCTTGGAATCTGGCCATATTTGACTGGAGATTCGGAGGAAAGCTGGCCGAGGATGGCACAGGCGACGGTGAATAAGATCGAAGGTCCGCAAATGACTTGGCTGGGCGGAGATTTTGCTGGACGCCAAAGAGTCCTGGGGAATCAGGGATGCCCAGAAACCCCGAGGATTGTTGACCTCGGAGAGTATTGTACGCCCCTGAGTCGGAGTTCCTGGCATCGTTGAAATCGATAGTTGCCGCTCGGTTGAGCCCTCTTCTTGAAGAATCTCCTCCATGTAGCGCAGATACCTGCGGGATAGGGGGACTTATGTTGTTGCCCTGAGACGCCCGGTATACATGAACTTGTCGTTGCTCTCCACTCCCACGCGAAACGTGAGCCAGCTGCATGTGATGCGCTAATGTATGTACAATACGCCTTTGGATCGGAGATAGATTGGGAGGGAATATCAAAGCTTCTCGGGAGTGATCGTCTTTGAAGAGGAGAAGCTGGGAATAGTATTCCAAGGTCTGGGGATCGTTAAGATCTACGTCTTGACAAAATTAGGTTAGCTCAATTTGACAGTCTCGACCATGCTTCCCTTACCTGGCTTCTCATTCCTGGACGATATTGGTGATGGTGACGCTGCTGGAACATGTGAGGACATCGAAGACATTGAGGGTTGATTATGCAGCTGAGAGTTGGCTATTGGCCTGTGCTGTTCCTCAAGTTGCCCACGTCGCTCTCTCTTCTCTCGTTCTATACGTTCCCTCTCTTGCAGTGGCAGCATCTTCTTGTATTCGACCCTTAATTTGCGGCCTTGTAGCTCGAAATGATTCAGGTTGTCAATGACAGTGGCGGTCTCATCCGCCGAGGTGAAATTTGCGAATGCAAGTCCACGAAATACACCGTTGTCAAAATGGTAATTGAAAGCGTATGGCAGCGGGAGGTGCATTTGAGTCATCAAATCCACAAGTTGTTCCTTCTTCACAGCGAATGGTATATTCTTGATGACAATTGCAGTTGGTATAAGCTCCTCGTCAGGATCCGTCGTATATTGTTCGGAGCGTAGCTGGGAACCCCCAAGTGGAGAGGGGCCAATTCCACCATAAGGATTCACGGAAGGTAGCTGCTGCTGATCAAGCCATGTCTAGTGAGCCTACAATTAGCAAGTATTTCCGACATGTCTTCAGATCACATGTCGCTGGATGGGCTTACAGTTGGGAGGGCACTCCGTCCCCGAGAGGTTGACTTCATCCTTCCGGTGGCGCCAAAGTTGGAAAAGTTGTTCCCACCACCGAACGCACTGGGGTTCCAAGTCTGAGCACCTGGCATCTCATAGCCATATCCTCCGCCCTGCATAGTCGCATTCATCCGATCGAACCTATTGCCGTCGTATCGAAGTGTATGATCCTCAGCGGGATACATGTTGTTTGGCATCTGTCCATACGCGTCGAACTGCCGTGAGGGCTGTCTATGGAGGGTTTGCTGTTGGTGTCGGTGAGCGCCTGGAGAGCGCGAGGAAGGTTGGTCGTAGTACATGTCGTGATGATGAAGATGGCTGTTCATGTCGCCTTTTGGTTGCTAAGCCGGTCGCAGTATGTATGGTATACTTAAAACTGCTCTAGGAGTTCCCTGGCTGGCCTGGAAACAATGACCAAAGATCAATTCAACGGGCAATATTGCAGAGCTGCAGTTCGAATACTCTCAAGTAATAAGTCGTAGGCAGTAGACTCTAGCGTAGAATATACAGTTCGCGGTGAACTTGCTGACTTTTGGTGACGATCTATGCCGGTCAGTCGTTTTGGTCGTTTCGTTGGTCGTCGTGTCGTTTCAGCCGTGGGAGTCGTTGGATTTACAAAGATTGTGTGAAACTCATAAGATCTTATGATATGGCGACTTGGTGGTAGATCTATTTGGTAGATGTTCGAAATCCGCCAATAGAGTGGGACTTGAGCTGCAGCTTCATAAAGTGCGAGCTTGTGACACAGGCACTATTAGTTGAGGGCCAGGTAAATAGATGTCAAAAACCAGTCGTCCCAAGGTTGGCAGTTTTGCGCTTCAGGACGTAGTACAAAGTGCAGAATACAGGAAGAAACAGTCTTGATCGGACTGCGACGTGCGAAATGTGCTGTAGGAAGGAGGTGAGCAACGAAGGGAGAGCTTCGAGTCTGAGGTTAAATTCGCACGAGGCGCACTAAAGAGATTTAGCGTCTCGGTAACAGCGCTGCCTGTGTACCTATCACAAAATTAAAAATTCTGGTGGAAAATTGGAAAGAAAGGGGATATCCGGCTTGACTGGGAATAATCACGGCTTGTATTTATTCAAAGATCCATGAGGGCCATTTGCTTTGGATTTCATAGATACGCATTGCGACGTATTAGTCTCGGAAGATCTCGTACTTGCATCTGATCTCTATAAAGTTTCGAATCACTGCTCACTCGACCATACAGATCCTAAAACCTGCGTCTTCCTGGCTTGATTGGAGCGCCGCTGTACACTAAAGAGGTACCTAAGTCCCTTCTCACACACGACGTAGGGAGATAAGTGGTGGATCAAGTTTCGCGAATTTTGAGAATAAAATGTTCATGACTTCCTAACTGGCGCAGATGCCAAATAACGGGAGCTGCCATTAGGGGCCGAATTGGACGATGGTATGATGATACCCTTGGATATGACTAACGGCAGGAACCCCCTTTTACTGCTAGATGCTGCTAATTTGTTCTGGAAAGAAAGCCGATTTGCAGCAGGTCTGGTGTATATACTCTGTAGATGTTGAAGGCAAAGCTATCAACTGGATCGCCGTTTGTATATCTCCTCCGTTTCCGCTGGGAGTACCCTCGTTGTTGTGGCGACTTGCAGGCGATTGCAAGGGGGAAGCTTCGCCGTGGCCGTCATGCTCTTATTGCGCTGCTGCAACCCCCTCCTTTTGACAGGCTTGATGCATAGGAGCGATGGAAACGGAAAGACCTTGCCGCTGCACTCACTTGCAGTATTCCATATGCAGATGTCATTATGGCAGTAATGCAGACTACCTCAGGTGATGAGCCAAAGCCAAGAAACCCTCGAGACCAAGTACCGTCACCGTGCGCAGCGGGGACGATGGATATCAACTTATCAACTCGTCCAAGTGTTGGACGTTGTTCCTAGCGTGCGCCAACAACAACGTTCTTTGAATTTGACTGGCTAGGAGTCTGTGAATCCCGAACCCACAGAACCCAATGCAGAGGTCCACGCATGAAGCCGCCTCCAAGCTTGAGGATCGACGGGTCGATTTCAGTCATGTGATCCTCGGGGTCTCACTCAACTCAATCCACTTTTCCGATTGGAGCAAATCCTTAAAACCCCCTGCTGTAGATTGGGGGTGGGTTTGTAGTAGATTAGGGTTAGGGTCATGAATCCACTCGCAATTGATGGTCTGTAGATTGGATATTCAGCGAATGGGCTAGGAACCCGAGCTCTTGCGGTCTGGCTTTTGAAAGAGTTGTATTGCTCGTGAAAACGTGAAGTGACTGTTCTTTACTCGTAGAATGCACAACTTCGGCTCGGTAGATCTTTCCCTTTAATTACATAAGCCGGTTGTTCAAGCAACCTAACTTCATGTCTGCGAGACCAGTACCAAGGGTTCTTCCATCCCAACGGCGTATCAAAGTGCTGTGGAACTCATTCTAGGCCGCATTGGGGGCCACTGTGACCTTGTTTTTGGCCCGTTATGAGTTCTCTTTATAATCTTGAGCCACAGCCGACGGCCAAAGTCCTCCTGGAAACCACATCTGGCGACATACTCCTTGAACTGTTTGCAAAGCAGACGCCTCTTGCGTCGCGCAATTTTCTTCAGCTATGCCTCGATGGTTACTACACCGGTACAATCTTCCATCGTCTCGTTCCAGGTTTCATCGTTCAAGGGGGAGATCCAACAGGGACGGGCGAAGGCAGTGAGGCTATCTACGATGGAGGATTATTTGAAGACGAGGTTCACAGTCGATTGAAGTTCAATAGAAGAGGTCTGCTGGGGATGGCCAACTCTGGGCGCAAGGATGATAATGGGAGTCAATTCTTCTTGACGTTGGGGGCGACCCCCGAATTGCAGGGGAAGAATACCATGTTCGGAAGAGTAGATGGCGAAACGATTTACAATCTTATGAAGATGGGCGAGGCGGACTTGATGGATGGGGAGGGAAATGAGAGACCTTTGTACCCAACAAAGATCAATGGGGTGGAGATTTTGGTAAATCCATTTAAGGATATGCTGAGAAGGGAGAAGAAAGGGAAGGTTGGTGGCGGAGCGATGGAAAAGAAGGGCGAGAAGAAGAGGGTGAAGAAGAATGCAGGAAAGCAGTTGTTAAGCTTTGGGGCAGATGAAGGAGTGGATGCGGATGGCGCATCTTCAATCAAAAAGCAAAAGCTTAATCCTAAGCTGGTCACAGAGAAGGGTGGCTCTGACAATACGAAGGAGAGTAATGGTGGCCCTACAACGGACGCAAAACCCATTTCTTCTACGAAAGCTATTCGAAGGAAGACTTCTAGATCTAGATCTCCTCCTTTGATCACAAGACCGGATCCTAATACCCAGCTTCCGTTGCCTAATGACGAAGAACCATCTCGTGCTGCCTCAAGCTCTCCGGAACCAGCAGATGTCCGGAAAGTCTCCACTCTACTTGACCGCACAAATGCGCAGATTGCAGATCTAAAGGCTTCCATGAAGCGCAACATCCATATGCCAGCCGCGGAGCCTCGCAAGACGTCAGCGCTGGAGCAGATGATTCCGGCAAATTCCGTACGCGGGCGTAAAAGGAAATTTGGTGGTAAAGGAGACGCGTTGAAGGACGCACAAGCTCTGGATATTTTGGCTGCATTCCGCGCAAAGCTTGAGAAAGCCCCACCAGAGGCAGAACCATCCGCGACGCTTCCACAGGAGCTCCGTGAAGAGCAAGTGACCGACAATGGCGCTCGCATTGATGAAGCAGCAGAAGACGAAGAGGCTGCACTCTGTGACCTTCATTTCATTGCAAACTGCCAATCTTGTCAGTCCTGGGACAAGCAATTGACAGGCGATGCAGAAGCAGAAAATGAAGAAGACAAAGGCTGGATGTCGCATGCTCTCAGTTTCAACAAGGACCGCCTTGGAAAGGACCTGAACTGGAAGAAAAAGAACGAAGAAGACCTTGTGGTGATTGATCCGCGAGAAAAGACGAAAGAACTTGTTGAAGAGCAAAGAGCAAAGAGACAGGCAAAGGGCAAGGTGGTGAGCAGTATGGCTTGGGATAAGGACCGAGATAGGGGGCGTCTGCCAGATCGAAGAGTAGGAGAATGAAAATAGTCAACAATGTATAGATGGAATCCTTCTGTTTTGTAGACAATAATCTGGATTTATTATTGAACCTTTGTAGAGAGCTTGAATTCATGTCAGGAATTATATATATTACCTATTGACTAAAGTGAGTTGCAGATTTATGGTCTCGGTATTCCGCCCAATCAAAAGACGTTAAGGTTTTCTTACAACACAGTAGCCTGATATCATCGCCGGAGCCTTCTGTGAACATAAGAACAGCTCTCTGGTCATTGATTTGAAAATCTCTCTTGTTCCTAGATACCTACCATCTCCTTTCATGCTCTGCGACGCTGCAAATCAGAGTCTGCTTGTCTTATCACTTTTCCTTCGTCTTGTGAAGCAGTTGACGCCTGCCTCCTGCAGCTTTCCGAACTATCGCCTTGGGCACAGATAATAGCTCTTTCAAGTATTCTCGGTCTAAAGAAACTTGTCTGGAACAATAGCTTAGGTCAGAACACCCAGCATCACCTATTTTTGACGACCGTATTTCTTTTCAATCACGGACGACTTTCCGTCCATCAGACCCTCCACTACCATCTTTTACGAACAGACCCTACTCTTTGCTACCGAATTCGCGAAGCAAGGAATTAGACTAAACAACTTCAAATCTACGTCGGTTTCTGACTGCCTGTGGAAGCGCGTATTGGACACAACTTGAAGAAAGCCGGTAGACTCGGCTTTGCCGGCGACTTCTCAGAGGTGCTACTTTACTACTCAAGACCTGGTCGATATTGCCGGAAGCGAAGGAACAAGTACTGCAGCTTGGATGGGGCTAGCAGGCTCCCGGAAACGAGCAGCACCAGGAGCATCACCAATTGTCCAGCATCAGCAGCGATCGGGCGTCGAACACAACGGTGCGATGGCTGCGACGATGCAAGATCAGTACATGTCATGGGACCAGCAGCCTGTATCAAGCTCAGCCTCTACCTACCCTGATCACATAGGCAGCTACTCTTCGAATCTCTACAATGGTGGCACTCAGCATCACGCAGCGCCTGTTCCAGGATCAAACCAACTTACACGAAGGGGATTAGGCCAACAGCTAGTTCCGAGAGCAAATCACAACAACGCTGGGAATGATACGTGGCCGTTGGCCGCAGATGAGGGCATAAAACAGGCGAACGAGGATGCATGGATGAATAATGGGGATGATCTTGAGCAAAGGGCAATGATCGCCAAAAGGGAAACGCAAGCAAAGCGGAAGCAGATTCCCCCTTTTGTGCAAAAATTGAGCAGGTAAGTTTCCCGAATTTTACACCCTAATTCAAGCTGACCCATACTACATCTAGTTTCCTCGATGAATCCAGAAATACAGATTTGATACGATGGTCCGATAGTGGTGACTCCTTCATCGTTGTCGATGAGGACGAATTTGCGAAGACGTTGATCCCAGAATTGTTCAAACATAATAATTACGCTTCCTTTGTTCGGCAGCTCAATATGTATGGCTTCCATAAGAAGGTTGGGTTATCCGATAACTCAATGCGAGCGAGTGAGAGGAAGAATAAAAGCCCCAGCGAATATTCCAATCCATTTTTCAAGCGCGGACGGCCCAGTTTACTTTGGCTGATACAAAAGCCAAAGAATCCCTTAGGTAAAGGGCCCGGCAAAGGCGGGACGAGGGTTAAACAAGAAGATGGAAATCTAGATGATGATGGTGAGGAAGGATTTGACCGGGAGAATTCAGCGCCGCCAAACCACGCTCCCATAGAGAATGGAACGAACATGCGAAACGGCCGCCAGCCTCTCCTGATAGGCGATGGAGCTACAGGACTACCACAACAAGACTTTACAGGCCTGCAGCAAGAATTACAAGAAGTACGACATCAACAAGACATCATTAAGAGCATGCTGGCTCAAGTACGAAGAGATCACGAGCAGCTATACGGACAAGCTGCAGCATTTCAAAACTTGCATGATAGGCACGAGAGTTCGATCAATGCGATCTTGACATTCCTTGCCACGGTCTATAACAGAAGTCTGGAGGGCCAAGGTGGGCAGAATTTTACGAGCATGTTCTCCGGTGCAATACCGCAGGATTCCAAGGGTCAAGGGAATGTGGTGGATGTGGGAGATGGAGACTATGGAGATCAGAAAACGAGCAACGCCAACGGTCAAGCCCAGCGACCCTTCCGAAGACAACCTTTACTTATCAAGGGCGCCCCGCTGCAGACCTCAGAGACACAGACTGGGAGAGCATCAACGATTTCGCCCGCCGCCTCCGCTGAAAGTCCTGGGCAACTACCGCAAACCCGGGTCTCAGGCATGCAAGGCCAAGTGCCACCCTACAACATGCGCAACGAAGCAGCTGGGCACTCTCCCGGTTTTCAGGAAATTTTCGACCAGACACCTTCGGCACGTGCATCGGAAAGCCCACAGCTCAAAGCAGATAATGAACAAGAGGGTCAAATACCAGAGGCCGACATCATGTCGATGATCAATTCTACCAACGCGAACAATACCAATTTTCCAGGCATTAGGATGGATTTCCCTCAGGCACTTTCCCATCTTGAAAACGCTGACGGCAAGACACCCTTGACGCACAACCAGCGCAACAACGTTCTTCAGCTCATGGCAAACGGAAGTGCCAATACGGCCCAAAACGGCAACAATAACGCATTAACATTCCCTAGCCCCCCTGCTGTACCCGACCTAGTAAATTACAACGCCACGAAAGAAAGATTAGAACAAATCCACAACTCCATCCAAGCCCAAACCGAACGGGTAAACGAACTCCACGGCCTCCTCGCACCCCTAAGCCCCAGCGGCTCCATCCCAGGCGTCACAGACGCGCAAAACTTCAACGGCCCCGGCGCATCCGACCTCCTCGACCTCGACCAAATCTTCAACAGCAACGACTACTTCAACGAGTCCCTCAATGGCGCCGATCTCGACTTCGGCACCACCAACGATAGCGAAATCCCGGATTTCACCTTTGACACTTCGGCCGCAGCCCAGGGTGATGACGGTGGGTTGCAGGATTTCGACGCAGCAGATGGCGAGGATGGGGGTGGAAGCGATATTGTGCATACAACGGATGGTAGTGAGGTGGCAAGTCCGGCGGATATGGTTGTGGAGGAGGGCGGGAGTGAGGGCGGGAGTGAGGGCGGGAGGAGGGGGAAGAGGAGGAGGAGGGGGTGATGGGGTTTTGTAAAGGGAATTGATCGGGTGTGATGAGGAGGTGATACCCACTGGGCGTTTGAGGGAACCATGTTTACACGATCTCATTGATTGAACGAACCGCGACGAAGAAAAAATGGACACGGGCCATATTTGATGGTAGGCGGTTGGGTTTGTGATACCACTGTGCGCACATAGCAAGGCTTTTTTCTATTGTCCATTTTTCCGAGGTATGTAGATGGCGTAGGTACATAGAACTGGTCCTGCCTCCCTCCCTTACCATGAATAGATCAATTACGCCACTCCAAACCTACCTACGCTTTTCTATTGCACAGTTCTGGTCTATTGGCGGATATCTCGTTTCTTGCTCGGTGAATACGTGCGAGTTGAGATTGCAGTTGTTGTGTGTTAGGGGTGGGGGTGGGGGGGGTTTTGATCTTGTTCTTTGGTTTTTTTTTTATCGTGGGGGAAGGGGGTTTGGGGGAGGGGTTTGCAAGAGCCGGGGGGTGGGGATGGTGGGGGGCGAAGCCGTAAGGCGGTTTTGCTAGAACGAGAAAAGCGTTGGATTATGGGAAGGAATGTATGTTTTGCTTGAAAAGGATCTACGGCGTAAAATGACCTTGGCTTCGAGACTGTGGTCGTCTGTGGATTCTAAGAATCGATCGGGATTTTTCTGATGCTGGTGCTCGGTGTTGTGTTATTCGGGTGCGTACATGGCCGGTGAGGTTTTTGGCAGGATGATGGGAATAGCTGGGGTGCTGGGAAGAATGGCGAGGTGGTGTTGGAGAGGCTGGATGTTGGGACTTCTGTTGTGGGTGGGTGATGGCGATGGGGAGGTTTGGGATATGAGGGGAGGAGTGAGAGACTCGAGTGATGGAATTGGTTACTGAAGAAGATGGGTGTTTTGCTGGATAATGATTGAAGGTACAAGAAGGATCTTCTGGCCGAACAGAGTCAGTCATCTGGCGAGTGTGCTTTGTTTGTCTAAGTGATAGTGGGCAAGGGCTACCAAAGCGCGCCCTAATGAATAGGGATTTGGAAGTGCATCATTGCAAAAAGTCTCTTCCTAAGTGGGATTCAGAACGGCATCCTACGTGGTAATTCGGCCCTTGGTCGGTCCTGGTCTTTCGTTTCGAGTACTCCAAGCCGTCTGCCACCTTTGGCTCATGTTCAACCAAATGGAATTGGAGTGCGGTGAGCCATGGGACCGGAAATTCAGACCGCAAATGAAGTGGAGACTGATGGAATCAGTAGCGGTCTAGATCCTAATCCTAAGCTTAAATAGATTGGCGAATCCCGGCGGCACTTGCGGCTCTGCTTTGCTTACATAACGGATCACCTGAAATTCGGAACAAAGTGCGAATTCAAAGTCCTGGATTAGCTCCATGGATAAGGTGAGCTTGCCCCTGTCGCCCGTGCTTGAATTCAAGCATGATCTCGCATGCATCGATGCGTCCAGAGCGTCAACAGTGCATGCCAACGGTGCATGATCCGTAAATGGTGGAGTGTCAGTCTTTGGAAGCGAACCATTCGATTTTCACCAGGGTCTCTCGGTCACAGCTCTCTAGCCTGATGAGTACCGACATCGGGCTGGATTAGGCTGGAGTATGGCCGGGCAAACCATTTCACCACCTTTTTACCAATTGTTCCTTTTTCCAGATGATAACATCGATTGCGTCGCAATCTAGTGATGATGCGGTGAGCTCGAAATTCGACGTCCAGCTTCTATATTGCTGCCTAGGATCCAGGAGTTGAAATGGAGCGAGCATAGCAGCGTGAAGAGAAGCCAGCCTCTTCTTGGGTAGCTGCTGGAACGAATGGGACACGTGTTTGGAAGGAGACCTCACAGCAAACACCCGAAGCAGCACCCTACCGCTTCGTACACCAACAAGGCTGTGATTGTTGGAGTTATTTTTGGCAGGCGCACCATACTCGATGTCTGGCACAGAAGGGTTCGAGGCACGGATCAGGAGTTCGCATCCTGCGTTTCAACCCAATGGAATGTAACAGCTGCAAGCGACTTGAATGGACGAGAGCAGGAGACAAACATTGACAGCGGAAGGCGTAAAGGATATTCAGGTAGTACTTCGGTGAACTGCTTCGTTAGTAGCGTTGGCTGGTGCATCATGAGACTGACACGTCGTCGTCGCATGAGAAAGATGAGGGGGGGTTCAGATAGAAAGCGACGGTGATTCCATTGTTAGCGCTATTCTACTCTCTCCCTTAGAGTTTTCGGGGTACATGATCGACTAAGGTAAAGCAGGCCGCTAGGATCTCCAACGGCAGCCTTCTATTGGTCCAATTAAGCTTATCTCTATCAAAAAACATTTCCCTTTTTGCACAAGAGGGAAAAACACCAAAGAGAGTCCGGTTCCCTTCCTTTTCAACTCCACAAACTGCACAACATCATTCCGCCCTCTCTAGCCTCTCTCCCCCTTAGTCCGCTACTGTAGTAGTTTTCGCTGAATCTAGAGTACCTACCCTAAGGTACCTTAGACTGGAACAATACACAAGGTGCAGTCACCATCCAATTTGCCACGGTGGGGTTTTACCTTTTTGTCGGTGCTTTTTGTTTCCGGCTTTCCCCTTCACCATCCTATGTTCTCACCACACTCCCCCATTCATCTTTCCCTTCTTAGATTCTTCACACGCACAAGACAGAACATTCAAGCTCACTCCCCAAGGCAATTAGATAAAAAAAATCGAAATCATTACTGCTGCGACTGTCCCTCTTCTGCCTAGTAACTTTCCAACGGCCTCCATCCGTAGGATGGGTTTCGTGGAGGAAATCTATGGACCACAAATAAAGGAAGACCAAGTCACCACTGTCTACGAGTACGAAAACACGCCAGAGAACCGGTCATGGGCCGGTGCTCTGCCCGTGAAACAGGGTCTTTACGACCCTGAGTTGGAGAAGGATGCATGCGGTGTCGGCTTTGCTGCGTCAGTAATGCAACATGATTTCGCAGTGACTGCTGAAGCTGACTTCTCGACAGCCATATCAAGGGCGTCGCAAGCCACAAAATCATCAGCGATGGTAAGGTCTCTCAGCCCCCATGTGTGTGTTGTTTGTTCACTGACTGATTCCCTCTCGGTGCAGCACGAAATCTGCTTTGTAACATGACCCATCGTGGGGCGGTGGGCTCAGATGCGAGAGATGGAGACGGCGCGGGTGTGATGACGTCGATTCCGCATCGGTTCTTCATTAAAAATTTCGAACGAGAGAGCGGGTACACGCTTCCCCCACAGGGTCAGTACGCTGCAGGGAACCTCTTCTTCAAACCTGACACCGAGATTCTTAAGGAGTCTACGACAACGTTTGAGGAAATCGCAGAGTCGCTAGGTCTGAGGGTCTTGGGATGGAGAGAAGTGCCAAGGGACTCCAGCTTGCTTGGGCCGGCGGCCTTGTCGCGAGAGCCATTGATCCTTCAGCCGTTCGTGGTTCTTAAATCATGCTACGGCGATGGAAATGAGCCAAAGATCACCGACAACGAACACTTCGACGAAAAGCAATTCGAGCGCCAGCTTTATGTTCTACGGAAGCGCGCCACCCACACCATCGGTCTACACAACTGGTTCTATCTCTGTTCGCTCAGTAACAAGAACATGGTGTACAAGGGCCAGTTGTCGCCTGTTCAGGTATACCAATACTATCATGATCTGGTGTCGGTGGACTACGAGGGTCATTTTGCATTGGTGCATTCGCGATTCTCCACAAACACATTCCCTAGCTGGGACCGTGCTCAGCCACTTCGGTGGGCGGCTCACAATGGTAGGCCATCAACTCTCTCCCAAACACTATTTAGCAGCTAACCTGGATTAGGTGAGATCAACACTCTTCGAGGGAACAAAAACTGGATGCGCGCCCGAGAGGGTGTCATGCAATCAGACTTCTTCAAGGACGAGCTCGATCTGCTATACCCGATTGTGGAAGACGGCGGCTCTGACTCTGCTGCTTTCGATAATGTCCTCGAACTTCTGACTATCAATGGCGTGCTTTCACTACCTGAGGCAATAATGCTCATGGTACCAGAAGCATGGCAAGACAACGCGGCAATGGACCCTGCGAAGGCGGCATTTTACGAATGGGCGGCATGTCTGATGGAACCTTGGGATGGGCCGGCACTTTTCACGTTTGCAGATGGTAGATACTGTGGAGCTAACCTGGACAGAAATGGTCTGCGTCCTTGCAGGTACTATGTAACGGACGACGATCGTATCGTTTGTGCGTCTGAAGTGGGCACTATTAGCATTGAGCCAGAGAAAATTGTTCAGAAAGGCCGATTGCAGCCTGGCAAGATGCTTTTGGTTGATACGCTAGCTGGTCGCATCGTAGATGATGCAGAGCTGAAGCATAGTGTGTCCTGCCGTCAAGATTTTAGATCATGGCTGCAGAAAGAGCTTTTGACATTGCCTGCGTTGCTTGAACAGTTGGAGGAGCGCGGTACTGACCTTTCGTACAAGCTGAATGACCTTGTTTTGCAGCAAGACCCCATGCTGAAAGCCTTTGGATACTCCTTTGAGCAGGTGAGTTTGCTCCTGGGACCTATGGCGGCGGACTCGAAGGAGGCTCTAGGCTCCATGGGTAACGATGCCCCTCTTGCATGTCTTGCTCAGCAGCCTCGTCTTTTGTATGAATACTTCCGTCAGCTCTTCGCTCAGGTCACCAACCCTCCTATTGACCCAATACGAGAGGCCATTGTGATGTCGCTTGAATGTTACGTGGGCCCTCAGGGAAACCTGCTCGAGATGGGTTCATCCCAATGCCATCGTCTCTTGTTGCCTTCACCCATCTTGACAATCGAGGACTTCAATGCGCTTAGGAACATTACCACCCTCCATCACGATTGGACCGTCAAGATCATTGACATCACCTTCCCGAAAATGCAGGGTATCGATGGCTACATGAACGCTCTTGACCGCATCTGTGAAGAGATCACTGAAGGCATCGAGAACAGTGACAGGGTGCTCATCTTGTCTGATCGGGCGACCTGTGCCGACCGACTCCCGGTGTCTACGCTCCTTGCAACAGGAATGGTGCACCATCATATGGTGCGAAACAAGTGGCGATCCCAAGCTGCGCTTGTTGTCGAGACCGCCGAGGCTCGTGAAGTCCATCATATGTGTGTTCTACTAGGCTATGGTGTGGATGCTATCTGCCCATATCTGGCTATGGAATGCATTCTCAAGATGAACCGAGAGAAACTCATCAGAAAGCAGCTGTCGAACGAAAAGGTTATCCAGAATTACAAATACTCTTGCGATGGAGGTATACTGAAGGTCATGAGCAAGATGGGGATTTCAACGCTCCAGAGTTACAAGGGAGCTCAGATCTTCGAGGCTCTTGGGGTGGACGATAGTGTTGTCGACCGCTGCTTTACGGGGACTGCCACTCGGATAAAGGGTATCACTTTCGAGCTCATCGCTCAGGACGCCTTTGCATTCCACGAGAAAGGTTTCCCAAGCCGAGAAGTCGTAAGTATTCCCGGCCTTGCAGAATCTGGGGAATATCACTGGAGAGACGGGGGCGAAGCGCATATCAACGATCCGGTGAGTATCGCCAACATCCAAGATGCTGTTCGAACCAAAAACGATAAGTCATACGAAGCATACTCCTTGTCAGCGTACGAGCAGATCAAGAACTGTACACTTCGTGGAATGCTTGACTTCAATTTCGATGAGAGGACTCCGGTTCCAATCGACCAGGTTGAGCCATGGACCGAAATTGTGCGTCGATTCGTCACTGGTGCCATGTCGTACGGTTCCATCTCTATGGAGTCTCACTCCACCTTGGCTGTTGCCATGAACAGACTGGGAGGCAAATCAAACACTGGCGAAGGTGGTGAAGATCCCGAGCGAAGCTTGAAAATGGAAAATGGGGATACGATGAGATCTGCTATCAAGCAGGTTGCTTCTGGACGATTTGGTGTTACTTCCAACTACCTGGCGGACTCTGACGAGTTGCAAATCAAGATGGCACAAGGCGCCAAGCCAGGGGAAGGTGGTGAGCTTCCAGGACACAAGGTTTCCGGACCCATTGCCCGCACGAGGCACTCCACACCAGGTGTTGGCCTCATTTCACCTCCACCGCATCACGACATCTACTCCATTGAAGACCTGAAGCAGCTGATCTACGACCTGAAGTGTTCGAACCCTCGAGCACGTGTATCAGTGAAGCTCGTTTCCGAAACCGGTGTTGGTATCGTTGCATCAGGTGTCGCCAAGGCGAAGGCCGATCATATCCTTATTTCCGGACACGATGGTGGAACTGGTGCTTCTCGATGGACCGGTATCAAGTATGCCGGTCTACCATGGGAGCTCGGTCTTGCCGAGACCCACCAAACACTGGTGCTCAATGATCTGAGAGGACGTATCATTGTGCAAACTGATGGTCAATTACGAACTGGTCGCGATGTGGCTGTTGCCTGTCTGCTTGGTGCTGAGGAATGGGGCTTTGCCACCACTCCTCTGATCGCAATGGGCTGTATTATGATGAGAAAATGTCATGTGCGCGGCCCCTAACCCCCCAACACCTGATATAAGAAGAAGCTAATTCGTGTAATAGCTGGTTGGTCTACACATTTTTTCCGTTGCCCATATCACTTTCTATCGTCCACATCTTTTCCAGCTGTCTACACCTCTATCTAAGCCTCAAATTTCCGCCGTTGTCCAGTCTTTCTTTTACTATCTAGTTGGATATATTCTCCTATCGTTCGATTTATCTCCACAGTATTCCAGAAATTTGATTTTTCATCCATTTACTCAAATCGCCGGCTCGGTCATTAAACTTGTAGTCCGATTCATCACGTCTTCTATGTTTTCATTTCAGATTCTGTCCCGTCGAAGCACCTTTCCACTCTCTGTTTCAAAGTCACAGGAGTATACTAACTTCCGCATTTCATTAGAACACCTGCCCAGTCGGCATTGCTTCCCAGGATCCTGAACTGCGCAAGAAATTCCAAGGAACGCCCGAACACGTCATCAACTTCTTCTATTATATCTCCAATGAGCTTCGCGCAATCATGGCCAAGCTTGGCTTCCGTACCATTAACGAGATGGTGGGTCACTCCGAGGCACTGCGTATGCGGGAAGATCTTCGAACACCAAAGACCGAGAACCTCGACCTCGGCCTCATACTCACACCCGCACATCACCTACGTCCTGGAGTCGCTACTTATAACGTTCGAAAGCAAGACCATCGATTACACGTCAGACTCGACAATAAACTCATCGCTGAGTCCGAGCTGGCTCTTGAGAAAGGGTTGCCTTGCCGCATTGAATGTGATATCGTCAATACTGACCGAGCACTTGGCGCAACGCTCTCCTATCAAATCAGTAGAAGATTCGGCGAAGCAGGTCTGCCACAGGACACCATTCACGCTAATATCAAAGGTTCAGCCGGTCAGTCGTTCGGTGCTTTCTTAGCACCTGGTGTTACCCTCGAGCTTGAGGGCGATTCGAACGACTACGTCGGTAAAGGTCTTTCAGGTGGACGCCTTATCATCTATCCACCGCGATCTGCTGTATTCAAGGCTGAAGAGAACGTCCTGATCGGAAACGTTTGCTTGTACGGCGCCACAGCTGGAACTTGCTACTTCAGAGGTATGGCTGCCGAGCGATTTGCGGTGCGCAATTCCGGCGCAACTGCAGTCGTCGAAGGTGTCGGTGACCATGGCTGCGAGTACATGACTGGTGGGCGAATCCTTGTTCTTGGTGGTACTGGACGTAACTTTGCTGCTGGTATGTCTGGTGGTATCGCTTATGTCCTCGACATGAACCAGGACTTCACCTCTAAGGTCAATATGGAGATGGTGGAGATTTCTGGTCTCGAGGATCCCACTGAGATTGCCTTTGTCCGAGGTTTGATCGAAGATCACCATCACTACACTGGTTCAGAGCTGGCTGCTCGCGTACTCTTGGACTTCAACCGGGCCTTACCGAGATTTATCAAGGTCTTACCCACAGACTACAAGCGCGTCATGGCCGAAGAAGCCGCCAAGGCTGAGGCCGCGAAGAAGGCCGAGTATCCTCTTCCTCTTTTGCTAGGTAACCCCGTGCGGCAAGCCCACGAAGAGGCAAAGAAAGCCGAACACGATAAAGAGGCACACCAGAAGAAGAAGGATATGCTCGACATTGAAGAGAGTGTTGGTGATGCCAAAGCCGAGAAGAAGATATCTGCACTAGTCCTTGACAAAACCAAAGGCTTCATGAAGTACCAGCGCCGTAGTGAAAAGTACAGAAAGCCAGAGACAAGAACCCGAGACTGGAAAGAGCTGTCATCCCGCCTCAACGAGGATGAACTCAAGTACCAAGCAGCTCGCTGCATGGACTGTGGCGTTCCGTTCTGCCAGTCTGATACCGGATGTCCCATCTCCAACATCATACCGAAATGGAATGAACTAGTTTTCCAGAACCAATGGGAGGATGCGCTCAACCGTCTGCTCATGACCAACAACTTCCCGGAGTTTACAGGACGTGTGTGCCCTGCGCCCTGCGAGGGTGCTTGTGTGCTCGGAATCAATGAGGATCCTGTTGGGATCAAGTCGATCGAATGCGCCATCATTGACCGCGGCTTCGATATGGGCTGGATGGTACCAAAGCCACCGCCACACCGTACAGGTAAGACCGTTGCCATCATCGGCTCCGGTCCTTCGGGACTTGCCTGTGCAGATCAGTTGAACAAAGCTGGCCATACGATTACAGTCTATGAGCGTTCTGATCGTGTTGGTGGTCTTTTGATGTACGGCATTCCGAACATGAAGCTTGACAAGACAATCGTCCAACGCCGGGTCGATTTCATGGCCGAAGAAGGCATCAAATTCGCGACAAGTACTTCTGTTGGGCCAGACGAGAATGTCAGCCTTGAGTCACTTCGTCAAGAATACGATGCTGTGGTCATTGCTACCGGAGCTACTGTGGCTCGGGACTTGAAGATTCCTAACCGAGAGCTAGATGGTATTCATTTTGCCATGCAGTTCTTGCACCGCAACACTAAGTCGCTGCTTGACTCTGAACTAGCGGATGGCGAATACATCTCTGCCAAGGGTAAGGACGTGATTGTCATTGGTGGAGGTGACACTGGTAATGATTGCATCGGTACTTCTGTCCGCCACGGGGCCAAGTCTGTTACGAACTTTGAGCTTCTCCCACAGCCACCACCAGAGCGTGCTCGTGACAACCCATGGCCGCAATGGCCTCGTATCTACCGCGTCGACTACGGCCACACCGAGGTGAAGACTCACATGGGCAAGGATCCGCGCGAGTACTGTGTCATGTCCAAGGAGTTTGTCGGCGACGATGACGGACATGTCACTGGCATCAACATTCACCGAGTTGAATGGACGAAGAGCGTGTCTGGTGGATGGGATATGAAGCAAGTTGAGGGAAGCGAGCAATTCTTTCCGGCTGACTTGGTCTTGCTCTCTATGGGTTTCTTGGGTCCGGATGATCGATTGCTGGGGACCGATGTCGAGAAGGATGCCCGGAAGAATATTAAGACGCCTCCTGGGCATTACAATACGAATCTGTCCGGTGTCTTTGCTGCCGGTGACTGCCGTCGTGGACAGTCGCTCATCGTTTGGTAAGACCCTCCCTGATCTTATCACACTCTGCTTGTATACTAACAGTTGCTAGGGGTATCAACGAAGGCCGCTCAGCAGCCCGCGATGTCGACGTCTTCCTCATGGGAGTCGGCACCCAACTCCCCAGGACCGGTGGCATTGTCCAGCGAGTTCCCTACGAGATCGTCGGCCACCCCGAGCGCATGCGGCAGCAGGCTGTTCCGGCCGCTTGAACCCGCAACGGCAATCTCTACGGTAGTCTCACGGCAATCTAACATGATTTCAAGATCAGGTAAATATGCAGACACGGAACAAATGGGCATGACGGAAAATTCTCTGTACGATGCGGAATGAGACAAGAGAAAAGTCTGAAGGCAAAACAACGAGACATACGGCAACATCCCTCTTTCGCGTACGCTCGCTTTAGTGGGCTTTTCTGGGCGTGAGATTCGATGGTATCAGCGATATCCCGACATTATACTTTCTTCTCGCATTCGTTTGACTGGCGGCATTAGTCAAGCGGTAGATTCCGATCTTTTGGGTGTTCTATTAGTCTTCCTGCGGTTTTGATCATTTCTCTGGGGGCCCCGAGCGTGTATAGGTCTACTGTAGGTGCATCCGTTTTATCAAATAAATCTATATCCAACCAGCCCCCTCCCTCCCTCCCTCACCTAAACTGTTTCGCTTCCTGAAACGAGGTGCATTTTTTTATTCGTATCATCTACTCTGAACCTCTCCAAGGGATAGATGGCACTGAAAGCGTGACCAACGAGGGAATGCTGTGAACTGAGCTTTCAACCGACCCACCTAGGTATGCAGCGTCCTCGCTTTTTTAAAAACCCCCTTGCAAGTTTTACGCCTCCTACCAACAACCCCATGATTTTATTTCACAACCACCCAACATCGCGCCCCCTTTTCCCTTCCTCCAACCATTTCGTCCTCTCATCTCACAATCTCTCCTCTTCGTACACAATCATTTTTTATACTGATACTACTTCCTACCACCATCTCTCACTTACTCACCCACACCCACACCATCTCTCTCTCACTCACTCACTCACTCACCCACACCACCCAACCCACCAACCCACCAACCCACTAACCCATACAAAAACCCATCCCCACCCCCCTCCTCCTCCTCTTTCCCAAATGCGCTATGTACTATCTGCTAATTCACCATCTCTACCATCTACCATCTACGACCCTATAAACAACGCCATACCTTTCAAAAAAAAAACTCATCCACGTACATTGTTAGTGTGGTGAGTAAGTACGGGATGTTTTTAATGCTTTTTAAATAAACGTTTGTGTTGAAGATGGTGATAGTGCGGAAGGGGGCGGAGAAATCGGAATCGGAATCGGAAGGTGATGGGGGGAAAGAGGGTAATAGAAGAAGATAAGGAGAGGTTTTGGGCAGAAGGGGGATGGATAGTTCAAAAGGAAGTGTGTTGGATATGCGTGGGTGGGCAAGGTAGGGTAGGGTTGCAATGATCAGCTTTAAGAAGAAAAAAAAGAAGAAAAAAGAAGAAAAAAGCTGGGTGTTTTTTACTGCAAATGTCATGCGAGATGGATGTCGTTGCTTGTTTGTATCTTTTTTTGTCAGGGGGGGATTGAGAGCTAGAGGCGAGAGAGGGCGGGAGGACGAAGGCGGCGATGTCGGAGGGGTGATTTGTGGCTTGGGCGTTGCCGAGGACGGAGCCGTAGGGGTGGCCGACGTAGATTACGCGGTTGAAGGTTTAACCTGTCTTTTGTATAAGTAGTAGTACATTGAAAATATCAGCAAAGTAGGGGCTTACCTGGCACTGCTGTGCCTGCTTTCAGCATTGTCACAAGCTTGTGATTGATGGCTTCTTCGAGGTTGACTTGCTCTTGCAAGATGGGATCCGGGAGCGGCCTGGTGTCACCCACGCCAATCCGGTCAATCACAAATATCGGGTAACCTTGACCGGAGGCATACGCGATTGTCGAGTACATACCACCGTTGTAGCCGGTAGGGTAGCCCAAGCCAGACCAGTAGAGTTTGTTCTCGGTGACACCGGACACGAAATATTGAACGACATCTCTGCGGTTCGCAATCTTGACTGGGCTCGCAGAAGCGCGCAACAATGGTCCCAGTATATGTTGTTGGAACGAGCGGGTAGACGGTGTTGGCATCACCAAGGACAGTTTGAACGAGGGCATAGATGGCTCCAGGGTCGCTGTAGTTGAGGCCGACGGGGATAGAAAAGACCTCATTGGAGGCTGTGGCCGTAAGGGGTATGCTCAGGGTAGTACATACAGGATTGGCGTAACACAAATGGTTGAAGAGGAGACTAAGGAGTTGAACAACGAAGATACTAAAGGACGTCCCGGGAAGACGAGAGAAATGTATGTTATCCTCGCGCAGCTGAGAGAGACTGATATCAAGACTTGATATTGCAATAAGTTTTAATTGGATCGAAAGGCAACTGGATAAGATCTTTGGGTGATGGACCAAAGGTCTTATATGCTCCAGTCGGCCCCCAATACTGCGTCATTGTAGAGGAGGCCGTAAAATAGTGAAGCTGAAGGACTGACACCAAAAGGAATCGAACTCCACTTGTTCAACTGCGCGTTGCTGATCTTGGAGCGGATTTTCCGAGTCCCTGACACTACTCACCCCCGGAACAAGCCAATAAGCAACTAGATCTTCAACAAAGACGAAATATGATACGCGGAGAATGTCTTTCCGGGTAGAGCACCGGCATCGGTATGATGGCGTTGCGGCTTGCTATACTGGATTAGGTTGATTGGCGATTTTAAGTGTCAGAAGATGAGAAGAGCCGAAATAGTTCAAAAGAAGAAGAAAAGAAAGTTAGACTGAAACGAATGCAGAATGTAGTCAGGGGTCACATCGTAAGTGGCGAGTGCTAGGCATTTGGATCGACAAGACGTGTTGCCAGGTCGCCAGGTGGTTGGGACCGCATTAAAAATTAGGAAAGAAAAGAGAATCGGGGCTAGGCTGTCTATCATTAGAACCACGTATCGGTAGCGGCGGCGTGATGCTTGGGGAATATTAAACAAACCAAGATATATCGTAGCCCGCTCAGTGGCCAGGTATTCCACTTGGCGGCTCTTTGCTCGCACACAGCTGATGCTTGAAGTGAAGTCCTAATGCGGATGAACCAGGTAGCGGACGAAGCTTACATATTCATTAGGAGTATACAATCTATACCTGTAGGTGAGTGCTTGATTGAACGCTCCTTGCCAAGTTGGTAGGCACGCCGGTACATCTGCCATATCAAAGACTTGATATTATTCATACTTGGGGTTTATATAAGCTATGCTAAGTAAAGATGCTAGCCTCGTTGTAGATGGGTACGACGTGCCGTTCCGTACGGTTTGTTCAGAACATATTAGTGTGACAGCTGATAGTAGGCATCGATGCTCGTTAGGGTCGGAAAACCAAGTCCCAAATGAGAGGCAGTTGGTCAGGGATCCTCCCGCACCTAATATGGTTGGATCAAGAGCCCGAAGATAAACAACACAACAATAGATTTCCTGCATAGACAAGGATGGGAATCTTCAGATCTGTATCCCACATGGTCCTCTCAGAATCAAAAGCCTAGCCGTAAGGTTTGATCGACCCTCCGATCTAGGTAAGAATGGTCGGACCCATATCTCTTCCTCTTCCTGATATGGAAGAAAGAAGTAAGATTCCCCTTGTGAGATAGTGGCGTTCGCGATTCGTCTGCAATAAGCAAATGACATTGTCTCTGAGATGGTAGCGTCAGTGCAGTCAACCTAATCCAATCTCCATGGGACGAGAAGAGTATGGCTGTCGGCAGGCGATCTTGACAGGCCCGTTGTAGGTAGACCCGTTTGCGTAGTTGCGGCCGTTGGTTAACGCCTGGGCCGATCTGCACAATAAGTAAGGTGCTGTGCCATGGGCTATCTGCGTACTACAGCTAGAAACGGGGAGCTGGTCAGGAACAACCGGGCTGCTGTAAATCCTTGTAGGCGCGGTTCCGCTGCATTGCGAATAAACATCACGATCTTTAGGATTTGACGCCGAACAAGGTGGTGATGATGTGGCAAGAAGTTTCGGTTCTGGAGGGTGATTATCTCTCAGCATATGATGCATTAGAGTGCCTTTCTTTGCAGTTTTCCGACTGGGCCATCAGACTGGTTTGGTTTGTCGATCAGCTGTTCTGCTACCTCAGCCCTTCAATCGAAATTTATGGTGCAAATGAATCATATGCCCAACTGGTGTCTAGGTCACCTAAAGTACGGGATAGTGCTTTGCATCCACCGGTCCCAACCATGGGCCTGCAGAGACATTGAAGTGGTGCTACGCCACGAACCTGGGCGGACATCTGTAATTCGTGAGGGATAGGACTGGAGTCGGCGGCAGAGGAGCGTCATGCTCGTCTCAAGAGAACAAGGCGTGCACACTGTGCCAACGATGAACTGATCTGTTGTTTCGGTGGCTTCAGCCCCAGCAACTAGGTAGTAGTTGATCTGGCCGGTGTCTTCGTACTGCACCAAAAGACCGAGTTCACAAATATACTTTGACTCGGGAATCAATACGATTATATTCATCTCTATTAGCATCAAATATTGTGCCGAGTCATGCTTTGAACATGTCGGATGCAAAGCGTTACCATAAGTACCTTGTGGTGCTTTCCAAACCGAGTCCATCAAGGTTTCGTTCGTACTTTTCTTAATGCAGCAGTGGAAGGCGTCCATCCGGAGGGCCACACGATGAGTATTCCGTACTGTGTACGTACCTACGTACCTTACTTAGCACACAGAATTCGTGACCGGTATGTGAGTCAACCCAACGGGTACAGTATCGACAAGCCAATTTAAGCGAGTTCGAATCGACGTCAAAGTGACGTGTTTTTGTGTTCGGTGTTTGGCCCCCTCCAAGGCTGAAAACCACAGAATACTACTACGGAGTAAGTGAACGCTTGAGTCGCTGGTGATGAATTACCGTAGTGAGGTTATGGACTGGAGTGACTTCATGTCAGTTCTAGCATCTTCAGCTTCAGGAATGTTGTAGTGACTGCGAAGTGATTGGACAGAAGACGGCTGTGGAAGCTCATGGATGCCTGTCGAAAACGCTAGAAACTTCCTGAAAAATTCATAGCCTGCTACTTAAAACCCGCACAACACAGACCTCCAGAAAACTCTTCTCTTCCTACAATTACTCACTCGCACTGACATCTACGTTTCTCTTTACGAAGTTACGATCGACCAAGTTCTACTGCATAAAGAACAACTGAATCACACCCTACATCCCCCCACATATCGAGAACACGATCAAACATGGCACCAGCCATTGGAATCGATTTGGGTACCACCTACTCCTGCGTAGGAATCTACCGCGATGATCGTATTGAAATCAGTATGTTGGCTACTGATGATCAGTTACTGTACATACAGGTGCTAACAGTTTCCAGTTGCAAATGACCAGGGCAACCGAACTACGCCGTCGTTCGTTGCTTTTACCGATACCGAGCGTCTGATCGGTGACTCGGCCAAGAACCAAGTCGCCATGAACCCTGTGAACACGGTCTTCGATGCAAAGCGTCTGATTGGGCGGAAGTTTGCGGACGCGGAAGTGCAAGCCGACATGAAGCACTTTCCCTTCAAGATCGTCGACAAGGGCGGCAAGCCAGTCATCCAGGTCGAGTTCAAGGGCGAGCAGAAATCCTTCACCCCAGAAGAGATCTCGTCAATGGTCTTGACCAAGATGAGAGAGACCGCCGAATCATACCTTGGCGGCACTGTCAACAACGCTGTCGTCACCGTTCCAGCCTACTTCAACGACTCCCAGCGTCAAGCGACCAAGGATGCCGGTCTCATCGCTGGTCTAAACGTCCTGCGTATCATCAACGAGCCGACTGCGGCTGCCATCGCCTACGGTCTGGACAAGAAGTCCGAGGGTGAGCGTAACGTCCTCATTTTCGACTTGGGAGGTGGTACCTTTGATGTCTCACTCCTGACCATTGAGGAGGGTATCTTTGAAGTCAAATCCACCGCCGGTGACACCCACTTGGGAGGTGAAGATTTCGACAACCGTTTGGTCAACCACTTCGTTACTGAATTCAAGCGCAAGCACAAGAAGGATCTATCAACCAACGCACGTGCTCTCCGACGTCTACGTACTGCCTGCGAGCGGGCCAAGCGTACTCTCTCATCATCAGCTCAGACCTCAATCGAAATCGACTCTCTCTACGAAGGCATCGATTTTTACACCTCCATCACTCGTGCTCGTTTCGAGGAGCTATGTCAAGATCTCTTCCGCTCTACCATGGAGCCTGTCGAGCGTGTCCTCCGAGACGCTAAGATCGACAAGTCCAGTGTTCACGAAATTGTTCTGGTCGGTGGCTCAACCCGTATTCCCAAGATTCAGAAGCTTGTTTCCGACTTCTTCAACGGCAAGGAGCCCAACAAGTCCATCAACCCTGATGAGGCTGTGGCCTACGGCGCTGCCGTTCAGGCTGCCATCCTTTCTGGTGACACATCATCAAAAACGACCGACCAAATCCTACTACTCGACGTCGCTCCATTGTCAATTGGTATCGAGACTGCTGGCGGTGTCATGACTCCTCTCATCAAGCGAAACACTACCATTCCCACCAAGAAATCCGAGGTTTTCTCTACCTTCTCCGACAACCAGCCAGGTGTATTGATCCAAGTCTTTGAGGGTGAGCGTGCCCGCACCAAGGACAACAACCTGCTCGGCAAATTCGAACTTTCCGGCATTCCTCCGGCGCCTCGTGGCGTCCCCCAGATTGAGGTTACCTTTGATGTTGACGCCAACGGTATCATTAACGTTTCTGCCCTCGAAAAAGGTACTGGAAAGACCAACAAGATCGTCATTACCAACGACAAGGGACGTCTATCCAAGGAGGAGATTGAGCGTATGTTGTCCGAGGCCGAGAAGTACAAGGAGGAGGACGAGGCGGAGTCTGCCCGTATCTCAGCCAAGAACGCTCTAGAGTCATATGCCTACTCACTACGAAACACACTTTCGGATCCCAAGGTTGAAGAGAAGCTCGATGCTGGCGACAAGGAGAAACTTAAGGCTGAGATCGACAAGACTGTCGCTTGGCTCGACGACAACCAGACCGCTACTGTGGAGGAGTATGAAGGCCAACAGAAGCAGCTAGAGGTAAGGACAAACCTGACCCCATCCAATAGATTTTCTCATACTAACTTGCGAAAATAGTCTGTTGCAAACCCTGTGATGGTCAAGATGTACGGTGGTGGTGAAGGCGGTATGCCAGGAGGTATGGGCGGTATGCCAGGCGGAGGCATGCCCGGAGGAGGCTTTCCCGGCGCGGGTGGCGCACCTGGCGGAGCCGGACACGATGACGGACCAACTGTGGAGGAGGTTGACTAGATGCCTTGCTTCGAGGTGTGGCTTCCTGTTTGTTCTCTGGCGCTAGGGATTAAAAGAGCGATTTGCATGCATGAAGGATACGAACGATGTAGACTAGGCCTCATATTTGAAAGGCTTGCTAATGGAATTAGAAAATTTCTATCAGCTTCAAAGATTGTTCCCAAGCATCTATTTGAGTATATATGTGACAAGATCATCGCGGAATATTCGCAAGATACAGCTCCATGCTTGACCTTGGCACAAAAACGATTCCACTTGCTCCTAAGTAAAAAACGGTCATGAAATATGCTGCGTGCGGTATCGGCCCATGCTCGGCCCAAGCATGAGAATCCTCACAGCTCATGTTTGATTTAGAGATGAAAAAACCCATCGCACTGGGATCGAGAGAGCTTTGGCAAAAGAAGGCTTTTGTGTAGAAGCGATCATCGATGAAGGTGCGGTTTTTTTTTCTAAACGATGTGCTTGTGGTGGTGAAAAAGACGCAGGAATTTAGGTAAGATCATTAGGGTCGATGAGATTCGAGGATGCTGAGACGCTTTAGTTTGCTTGGGGTCGAGATGTCTGTGCTTGTTAACATGTAGTGTAGTGGTGGAGTTTTGCTTAGAAATTGAGAGGTTAAGGTGGGAACTTGGGATGTGGAAGACAGTTTCGGAATTATATATAGATAATAGAGAAGGTATTGGTTGACAACAGGGATGGGTAACCTGATGTGAAAGCAGGGTTACTATACACTGACACTATAGAAGAATTGACAGCCTGGCGTTTGGATGCTTGGAAATAAAATCAATCGCAATCTCCCATGTCAAAACCTGTTCTTTTCATGGAGGTTTGGACCCATCGAGATGGCCCGCATGACTCGCCGGTGCAGTTTTGGTGGTATTATGCTTTTAAAACTCGCAAGAGAAGAACCGGGAAGAGAATCGTAGATATTGAAAAGGACATTTGTGCAGATGCTTTACTTCATACCTTCCATTTGGTTGTACAGAGACCCATAAATGCCTTGTTCTGGGTTTCGTCTTAAGACTCATCTATGGGGTCGTGTGGGCAAATGAACGGCTGGGAGACTGCAAGGAGACTTTGCGAGGATATACCTTGAGTTTCTGGTATAGCCCCTTCTCTTTGATCCTATCGGGACTCGGACACGCTCTTCATACCCTGTACTTGAGATCTTTTTGCCATTGTAATGCGTTTGAGCTGAGTAAACTTTTGGAGCAGTGAGAGGAGGATTGATGAGATTACCATAACCCTCCCTTGACTCCTCGGTCCGATGCTGTGCGTTTAAACTTACGAGAATAGAGCGACGGTCCTTCTAAGCGGCCTACCAACACCTCTCCCCATCATCACCTCCCCTCCCCCTCCTCCCTCTCCCTCCACCTCCTCTCCGCCTCCTCCGCCTTCACCATATCCCCCTCAAACGCCCCCTCCACCCTCCTCTCCCTCTGCCTCCAAATATCTTCACTACTAGGCCCAACCCTGTATTTAGTCTCCCTCTGCCGATAATGCTCCCTAACCCTCCTTTCCCTCTCCTCCTCACCCATATAGCCCCTATTCGTGCGCATGCAAAACCAGAACTGCGACCATTGCTCGCTACAGCTACGCATGCCGCCATAGCGGTAGAGGTTGTTGAATTGGCCGCCCAAAGATTGGCAGTAGAAGGCGGTGTCGAAGGCGGCGCGGCAGGAGATGGAGGAAGGGTAGAGGTGGGTCGGGGTCAGGAGGGTGGAGTCGGCGGAGAGTGAGGAAGCGTTTTGTGAGGGGGGTTGGGTATTTGGTGAGGAGGCGGGTGGGGAGGGTTCGGGTTGGAGTGACTCGAGAAAGGCGCGGAGTTCGGCGTTGGCGATGTCATCGCGTGTGGGAGTTGGGCGGGCGTCCGCTATATCTGGGGTTGAGGGCGGAGGTTCAGAGAGGGGAGGCTGGGATAGGTGCGAGGCTTTCTCGGCAGCTTGGGGGCTAGGAGAAGAACTTGATAGCCATCCCATCGCTGGCTCCAGTGTAAAGACGCGGAATACTAAATGTAGGGGTTCGGCGAAGCGCGTTGAGCAGGGATCCGACGTCACCGGCGCGCGGGAATTTCAAGGCATTTGTTGACAAGCTCAAACGTGACTTTGTGTGCAGATATCATAATGGTGGACTTGATGGGTAAGTTTGATGCAGGCCAGCTCGCTACCTAGTTGGACTAATGGAACTACAATATTGCCGCGGGCCATGAGAAGAAGAGAGCGTTTATAATGTTAGGGCTCCCTAGAGTATTTGGCGGGCCAGCGGCCTTCTCGCTCAGCAACGGCGCGGAGAAACGACTCTTTTGTATAGCAACCGGTCATCGTGGCAGAAAAGCTGTGAGCAGAGGCAGAATTAACAGTAGACGCCATAAGACCACAGAAGCCGGAGACGAGAAGTCGGGTCACATTAACGCTGGACCAAATGAGGGCATCTTGTTTCTTGACAGTTGGCACTCCTCCTCCGCCCATAGTCTTGCGAGTGATGCCTAATATGCAACATAGATGTATTTCCCCTCAAGCTCAACTGGCTTTTACGCTTCCGCTTTTGGAACGCCGACAAAACCATTCCACCACTTCTCAACCGCGTCCAGAGTCCAAACGCACCAGCTCCAACCTTAATAACAATTCCCGAACGAGCGTTGCCAAAGACATTACCCATAAAGCAGAAAGAAATATTGCCGCGATTGAAAGAGGGTGGAGCCTTTGTCAAATTCTCTCATGACCCCCAAATAAAGGCTTCGGAAATTGAAAAGACTTTGCAACGTTATCTAAAAGAAAACCCTGTGAAGCCATGGTTCAATCCCCTTCGACGTGTTCGGGCATTTTTGGTGCATGGAAAGCCTTGGGTCGAGGACCTCAGTCGCTTTCCCAGCTCCAGACTAAAGGTTCAGTTCCTACCTTCGGAACCGGGGCAGCAAGCGGCAGATCTCTCTCAGGAAACGCTGTACACGTTATTTCGTAAGTATGGAAAATTGGCGGACATCACGCCGCAGCCAGCCGACTCAAAAGATCCTTTCAAGTACGCATATCTCAACTTTGTGAGGGTCAGACACGCCGTGATGGCAAAGAATTGCATGCATGGCTACACCGTCCCACCTGCTCAGGGCGGGGGATCAGCGGGGACGGTCTTGAAGCTGGGATATGAGCAGAAGATCAAAGCACATTGGATCCGGGACTGGCTAGTCAATCACCCAAGAATTGTATTGCCCCTGTTTGCTGCGTTGGCTGCTACGTTTACAGTGGCAGTATTCGATCCGTAGGACAAATTCCCCGTGCGTTCACAAGCTTCTACTAATCCGCTTTACAGTATCCGGACATTCTTCATCAAAGCTCATGTCGAGCACTCCTTCCACATCACGGACAACAAAGCCTACAAATGGATCAAGTCACAGGTAACACGAGCAAATAAGATTCTGTCGTTCCGGAACCACAGACAGGAGGATGCTGGCCTGAGAGCTATCTGGGAAGACCGCAAAGACGACATTGAGCAAATCAAGACTTGGCTTATGGAGACTGCGGAGACTTTTATCGTTGTGCAGGGTCCTCGTGGCTCTGGTAAAAAGGAGCTTGTTCTAGATCAAGCATTGAAAGACCGGAAGCACAAACTTGTAATTGATTGCAAGCCAATACAAGAGGCGAGAGGCGACAGTGCTACGATCGGTAAAGCTGCCCTCGAAGTTGGATATAGACCTGTATTCTCTTGGATGAACAACATCAGCAGCTTGCTAGACCTTGCAGCTCAAGGTACGATTGGAACCAAGACAGGATTCTCAGAGACTTTGGACTCTCAGCTAGCCAAGATCTGGCAAAACACAACGACTGCACTCAAGCAGATAGCTCTAGAAGGACGGAACAAGCACGACAAAGACGCAGATCTGGGTGACGACGAATATCTAGAGGCCCATCCTGAGCGTCGTCCTGTCGTTGTCATTGATAATTTTCTACATAGGAGCCAAGAAAGCAGTATCGTGTATGACAAAATCGCCGAATGGGCTGCTGGCCTTGCTACTTCCAATATTGCTCATGTCATCTTTCTTACCAACGACGTCTCCTTCTCGAAGTCTCTTAGCAAAGCTCTCCCCAACCGCGTATTTCGCCAGATTGCCCTAGGCGACTGCTCGCCCGAGGTTGCAAAACGCTTCGTAATCACCCACCTCGACGCCGACGCCGAAGAAGATTCCAACGGTGACGTAAAAGCTGCCAAACCTTCACAAACCCGCACCGATCTCGGCGAGCTCGACGAATGCATCTCCACCCTCGGTGGCCGTCTCACCGACCTCGAATTCCTCGCCCGCCGCATCAAAACCGGCGAGACGCCCAAGAAAGCAGTACAGCAAATAATCGAGCAATCCGCGTCCGAAATCCTGAAAATGTACATCCTCGACATCCCACCGACCCGCCCATGGTCCCCCGAGCAAGCCTGGTTGCTCGTCAAATCCCTTGCTAAAACCGACTGCCTGCGCTATAACGAGCTCCTCCTCTTTGACACCTACAAGTCCGACGGCGAAAACGTCCTCCAAGCCCTCGAACAAGCCGAGCTCATCTCCATCGTCAGCAGCAACGGCAGACCCAAGAGCATCAAGCCGGGAAAACCGGTCTATACCGCTGCGTTCAAGCTGCTCACCGAAGACCGCGCCTTGCGCGCGAAACTAGATCTCGCCATTTTAGCCGAGCTGATTACGATTGAGACCAAAGGCATTGAAAAGTATGAAGCGGAACTTAGCCTCTTGGGCGGCCTGCCCGGGCAGCCGAAGATGGTGAGGGGAAGGGTGCAGTGGTTGCTGGAGAAGCTGTTTGCCGGGCAGGAGAAGGTGAAGGGGTATGAGCGGGAGAGCGGGATATTGAAGGGCGTGTTGAGGAGGGAGTTTTGAAGTTCGGCGTTGATGTTTGTAAATATGCTGCGAGGCGATGATGATACCACTCTGGGCGGGGATTTGGATTATGGTATTTCTCAATTTCTCAGGGGCTGGGGGTTGGGGGATTAGGGCGATGCGATGTTCTCTGTAATGTATCCAACAACGCGTACACAAATCCCGCACTGTTTTAGAAAACAGAGACCATGCGTAGAATATCTCGAGCGACACTAGCGCTCGGTATATATATGGTAAAGACGAAGTCAGGCTGAATAGACAGGCCCACGGATGATCCCAAAAGAATGCTGGCTCTTTCCTTTCGTGAGTACTGTAGGAGTTCAGCCCCCCGCAGTATACAGTATATATATATATTTTTATTTCTCAGCTGTATGTGCTGTGATGATTATGTAAAACCCCCTACCCTGCTTGCTTACTGTACTGTACCTCACTCTACATACCCCCACAACTCTCGAGTTTTGCTAGCTTTGGACTACGTACAAGATGGTAGAGAAATGCGCGAGTATTACTACAATTATTTGAAGGCAGAAAGGCGATGATGAGCGGGGGTGTTAGGGGGGAGAAGTGGTGGGTATTTTGTTCGTTTTGGACAACCTTGCTGGTTCAGTAATCTGTGTCCGGGGGCTTTTTTTTTGTTAATAATGATTAGTGGGGATTTTTTTCTGAAGGGGCTGTGATTGTTAATCTTGGTGGCTTTTGGGTTGTACGGATGTGCAGTGTGTCAGCGGCTGCAGGATTTGGCGTGGTATGTGTATAAAAGAGAGAAAGAGAGGGAGCGATGGGTTTCGTGTAGCCTTGAAGGTCTTCCCTTATTATTATTAAAAAGCAATCTCTCCTCTTTTCTCACACAAACACGGGCTTGTTCCCTCCCATCATTCAAGCAGCAGCACCACCCCTCAAGCCCAACAATGTCCCCCCCCCTCCGCGCCGACGTCTTCCTCGCCCCTTCCATTCCCGCCATCCCCCCCTTCCCTATCCCCCACGCCATTCCCCCCCTCTGGACCCCTACAGCCGCCACCCTCATCTCCTCCGCCCACGAAGCCATCCTCGTCGACCCCCTCTTCACCACCACGCAAGCCACCGCACTCGCCGACTGGATCGACGCCTTGTTCCCCGACAAACGCCTCACCTACATCTACATCACCCACGGCCACGGCGACCACTTCTTCGGGCTCTCGACGCTGCGGCAGCGCTTCCCCAACGCCACGGCCGTCGCGACCGAGGGCGTGCTCAAGCACATGGAGCAGCAGATCTCGCCCGCGGGGCAGGCGGTATGGGAGACGTTGTTTCCCGGCGGGCAGATCGTGTTTCCGGCGTCCCCGCCTGCGAAGGCGCTGCCCGCGCACGATCTGACGCTCGAGCTTGAGGGACATAAGCTGCATGCTGTGCCGGCGGGGCACTCGGATACGGACGACTCGTCGTTCCTGTGGGTGCCGGATCTTAAGCTCGCTGTTGCGGGGGATATTGTATACAATAATGCGTACTCGTTTCTGGCTGAGACGCTGACCGCGCCGTTGCGGGAGCTGTGGATTGAAGCCATCCAAAAGGTTAGATCCTTCAGGCCCGAGACTGTGATTGTGGGCCACAAGACGCCAAGCGCGGTCGATGGGGCGTGGAATCTGGATGCCACTGAGCGGTATATTGAGATGTGGGGGCGCTTGGTTGGAGAGGCCAAGGACGCAGAGGATATGTTCGATCGGGTTAGGAGGGAGGATCCTGATAGAACGGGGGAGTTTGTGCTGTGGTGGAGTTGTTTGCAGCAGTTCCCGCGTGAGGGCAACGCCACTGCGAAAGCTTGATCATGTCAATTGTGCTTTGAATGCTTTAACATCCTTGCATATAGATTTGATCCTCCTTAATAGAATGTCATACGTTTGAAACGTATTAAGATACGAGGATGAAGAACCACTCCATAAACTCATCTCAAACCCAAATGGATCATCGATGACTGAGCCAGGCCTCGACGTGAAGGAGGCCGATCATCGTATTTCTGTTTAGTGATCACTCTTAATCCTCCGTCCTCCCATCAATAGACTATAAATCACACAACTGTTTGCCATTGATCAGTAACCAGACCCTAGAGAAACAAAAGGGAGGGTGGCCCGGATAGTCGTAGTTGGTGGGCTAGCCGACTTGAAGGGCTATGAACTATTGGGTATTCTTGTTGTTGCTGTCGTAGGTTTTTTCGTGGACCTTCATACATTTTGATCGAATTTGACTTCAATAGTAGCTTGTCTCGTTGCTGTCATTGTTTTTATGAGGACGTGAGCTGTATTAAGGAGGATGGACAAATTTAATAGCGAGGTATTTGGGTAGCTATTGAACGCATGGCTGGTGGTCTTCACCGATCGAAACTTTGATCTCTGGGGAAATGGATGAGGGGGTTTCATTCAGGGGTGAGATACAACCACTGCAAAAAGTGATTAGTTATCAAGAGTAGGTTCGGGTCCTATTGACGCTGGTCGCAATGTTAGCTTTCCTTTTTATGTGGCAGCGCCAATATGCTTATAAAGCGTGTTCAGTAATCAAGAACAGTTTCGATTGGTAGTGGCGCTGGTGCAACGGTTCAGTGGTATTTCTTCCACCGTCGCTTGCTGCAACATATCCGTTGTAGATCACGCAATTATCTTACTAATAAAATTCTCAGGAATTTGGTCTGCTTCTGCTTGGCGGAGATAATTCATCTCAATTTGACGAGTGTAGGCGTAGGATTCTGGTCCATTCAAGCGTCCTCATGTATTATCCCGACACCAAGTCGTGTGGCCGAATCGTGTCCCCACTCAATCAGCATGACATTCAGCATGCACAATAGCTTGTTGTCGAACTTTTCTTGATCAAGATACGTGGGATACGGCTCAAGTGTTGTCTGTCTGATGCCTCTGGATCTCGACAGAAGTATGAACTCGAGGCACCGAGTCTCCATGAGATGCTCCGCGACCCACACCTGGTTCATCATGATAGATCCCACCCAGTCTTCGTTACTAATAGACATAGCCAGGTTGACACCGGTTCTCCAGTTCCTGCCATGTTCGCCAAGTGAGGCAATCTCTCCTGTCACACAAAAGACTGCCAAGGTTGTCCAGCAAACTAGATATTCTGAATATTCCCAGTCTTCTCCGTTCACGCTAATTTCGCGTCTAGGCTTCACTGCCAATATGAAATCCTTAGGCGGTAAGTTCTGCGATCATACTTCTTGGTGGTCTTTTTCGATGAGTTCAAATTCCATCGCAGGGGGCATGTTATTCATCGGAATAACAACATCCATTTGATTGACGATGAACCAGCTAATCTCTCACCGAAGTCCTGTAATATCAAAATACGAACCATATTTCACTTTGCCACGCCCACGTTCAGCTTGGGAACAGCAAGTTTTTGAACTCAATTTTGATGAGAGGTAGGGATAAGTTCCTTCGCTTATGAGGACCTCCACAACAGAGCTTTATCCAAATTTACTTCAAGCACATCGTACCAGAAGTCGGTTCTCATAGTACGTTTCAGGACGTTCTGGATTGCATTGAAAGCATTCATAACATCTGAAGAACAAGACAATTCGCGTCCGGTATAATCTATAACGAAACATTGATAGTCGTGAATAGCCTCTGTTCGATTCTCATATGCTGTCTGATTCAGATGAAGCGACTCAGATTCGGATCTGCGTGTATCTGAGAAGTGTAGTGCCCCCATATTCCACAGATCTGTCGTCGAAGTAATGTATGCAGAAGGCAGACTTTCCTCGCCCACCTCATTCTCGTAGAAAACATTGCAGAAACATTGAAAGTAGACTTGGGTACTGTACGGAAGGAGGTAATAGAGGGGCTAATCTCCAGTATGCTCCGCAGATGTGCAGCTGTAATCAAAGCGAAGGGCTCGCATACCAAATATTGATTGAGGAATTGTAACTCATATGCTATCAAATAGTTGAGTTCCCCAGCTTCAAATATTGAAGTTCCCCAGCTTGATTTGCGGGTTCCATGATCGCATGCATATGAGGCGGTGATTTCGCGATTTCGTAGCTGAAGGCTTAACGCGATGTACTGTATCAGTGAAATATAGCAGTCACCTGAACAACAGGTTCTCCTGATACGTCCAAGCACGGTAGTCTCACCGAGAGGATATAGTAGCAACTTAGATTGCGTTGAGTGGCATCGCGAGATGCAGGCCTTGGACCAGCTCAGTGTCCCGACAGGTGTTTCCACTATTTTCGTGGTAACGAGGAAGACCGCTACATGTTTCACTTGTAACAGAAGAAGCCGCTATAAGTGTCAGAATTGCTGCCCCATAGATTCTGTTCATCTGAGCGATTTGAATACGCTTATGACTCATGCTGTCTTGAATGATGCAGAGAGCATCGACTCAAAGATAGCTTTCTTCAAGATTGACAGTGCAGTGAATAGCATCTTGAATCATTGTTTTCACAATATCGTTCATGCTCTCGATCACAACGGTGTAACCAAGATCGAGCTAATTGAATGTTTACTCTTGGTGCTTTAACAGCTCTGCCACGAAACAATCTAGGCCTGTCAAGTTACACTGCTTTCTGCGTTAGGAGCTGTCGCCCATATGGTCTTCAATGGAGCAGAGGCCCCTTCGCTGACCTGTGACGTAATACCTATTCGGTATGTCGTTTCTGTCTTTGTTTCAGAAGGACTGTTGCAGGCGTAGACATAGCTATACATTCAGCATCCCGTGTGAACGTATTGCCCTAATACAGTCTCTGGTGCTCTGGTTGTCCCAAGGTATCTTTTCATACAGATTCCCTTTATAACGAGCCTACAAAAAGGGCAGTCCAAACTCTGCTCGTATATGTTCTTAAACCTGATCTAATTTCGAAGAACTGTCATTGGCACCAGCTAAACCCCTTTCATCGATGCAGCTGTTCGTTCTTTAACAAAAATATTGTGAGAAATCAATAAAGATGCATGTGTCGCAAAGCTTCTGACTGTGCTTCGCCTTCATGTTGAGAGATCGGACAATCTGTATGTCTAGGCTTCAAGCGCACAGTGGGAAGATTGTCATTTTCAGATATTGATCTCAACCCCAGGGAAGTCGGGGCATATTCTGCAGATCCCTTGATAGCATTGTCAAACACCGGAAACGTTCATTGACTCTTGCAGTCCGAAAGCATGGGCTTTTCTTCTGAAATTCTTCAGGCACTGTAGAGGGGACCGTTCTTGCGGTCAGCGCAGTCGGCCTCGAAGTATCCATGATGCGAGTGGATGGTTTTGCACGGACGAACTTTGCATTGAGCAGTTTTGGATTGACGATTTTCCATTCTCGTTTGAGACTGGTAACGCAAGCTATCCGAATCAGTGACATTCTTACGGTGGGTTCTAAGCTACAGTTTTTTGTTGAGGTAGATAAGGGCCAGCTTGACGGAAAGTGGTTGCCTCAGTTCTCAGACGTGCCAACGTCGCTAAGCCCCTTCGGGTTAGCGCTCTGCTGACTTCGCAGCATACGGGCGGCACGTCCGAGTGCAACCCGCAGTAATATTGGTTGATTGACATTAACTTTGAAATAATACAGAACTTTGCCGGTCGCCTTATCTGATGCGATAAAGTATGAGCGTATTATTGAATTAATTACATTTTGTTCGCTCTGTTTATCTATTCTACGATTTCTATCGACTCGCCTACCTACCCTACTCACCATCCTACATGCTCATCATCCTACTCATCACTCTACTCACCATCCTACTCATCATCCTACCTACTCGTCTATCTACATGTTCAGCTACCAACTCAGCTATCGACTCGATCGTCTACTCATCATTCTACTCGCTTCAAAACATGCTTCATGCGACACGTTCAAATAAGCGTTCTACGTTTCATGATCTACTTCATAGTATGCTTCATACATGCTTCATAGCACATGCTAATTAGCTCAATAGAAAGTATTCTTCATGACTTGATATCAAACGCTTTATCAAATTCTCTATCAAACGCTCTATTAAACGCTCTATCAAACGCTCTATCAAACGCTCTATCAAACGCTCTATCAAACGCTCTATCAAACGCTCTATCGAATTTTCTATCGAATTCTTTATCGAATTCTCTATCGAATTCTCTATCAAACTCTTGATCAAACTCTCGATCAAACACTCTATCAAACTTTCTATCAAATTCTCTATCGAACTCTTTATCAAACGCTCTATTGAAACGACTTAGCGCGCTTTCTCGATCATCAAAAAGAACGTTCGAATCAAACCTTTATCACACAACACGATACAAGTTTAACTAAGTTCAGTCGATGATATGATCATGAGATATCTGACGACGAGAGCAAAAAATCGAAGCTAGCATATTCTTGATCGCGCTGTTCGATTACTCGAATTATCGCACGCAGTCGACTCTGTTAGGGGCCAGCATAGAGCGAGTCATATGGGTGTAATGTAACGAGTATATAAATGCTAAGGAAGGAAAGTATCTAGAAGGGAAGAGCCGGCTATCTATATGACTCAGGAGAACATAAGCT
>JAABUI010000269.1_pt1 | contig 55905 bp, 53 predicted proteins | sample 5559111 | NCBI WGS metagenome assembly JAABUI01 (sample SAMN10711870, study PRJNA513365) | rock metagenome | isolation source: Antarctica rocks | place: Antarctica: Victoria Land, Buttleship Promontory | reverse complement strand
GGGATGAAGAACCCGAATAGTAAGATGCGAAGAAGCGAAAGACCAAAAAAAGTGAAGAAGCGAAAGAACCAGGAAGGTGCAGAAAAGGAAACAGGCATATCGGGCACCTGCTCCCTGAATCTGACAAGTAATCCACAGCCTGCTTGCATCCCAGCCTGTGTTCACGCCTGGAGCTCTGTAGAGAACCCCCTAGTCCTACGACTCTTGAACGTCATGGAACCCTCTAGGAAAAGAAGATCTTCCTCTCTACATCTCTTCTACTCATATCTTAAAATTAACATCATCAGTGCGGACGTCATTTTCGGATAACCAGTAAATTTACTAGCTACCCTACTTGTTTTTATTTATTTTGGTAATACAACGCTATCTATGACAAAAGGAAAACGACCCACCAATTACTATCAGCCAGGAGACGAGGAGTAGATATACTCCCAGAAGAGTTGTGTCCCCTGCGTATCCCCTAACAAGCCCCCCATTAGGCACGCTGTAAAAAAAGGAATCCGGCTATCAACGAGTGTTGACTGGGAAAAGGTAGCAGTATCGATCGGCGGCACGGAGTATTTGTACGAGTCCTTCTCGAGGTAAGCCGAATGACCTTCCGTTATGTCTGTTGATCTGCGGTGTCCCCAGCGTATCTCGCGGAAAATCGATGTGAAGGATGCTGACAAAGAGAAATTTTCGATCATCCACGAGTATTGATTGGGGACAAGGTAGCAGTATCAGCCGGCGGCACGGAGTAGTTGAGCGAGTCCACCCCAAGGTAAGCCGAATGACCTTCCGTTGCGTCTGTTGATCTGAAGTGTCCCCAGTGTATCTCGCGAAAACCCGACATAAAGCTGCTGGCATGATGCGTTCGTCCATCCACAAGTATTGACCGACACAAGGAGTAAATATACCCCCCAAGGGTTGGCCGTAGCCCTTGCGATGTCTCATTATTTTGTGTCCTGTGCATATCCCGAAAACAATAACTCCGGCGGCTGGAAGTAAGTAACCGATTACGTACTTCCCAAGGAACAAGCCGCACTCCTTGTGTATGACAATCTTAACGTCCCCAGCTTTCACTCTGGAAAGTCCTCATTGCCCGTATCCTCCTCGAATCTACATCCCTCGACCTCCACCAAATCATCCCCTCGCAGATAATTCTCGTTGACAGTCCCGCTTCCCCATTCTACCTCCTGCTCCTCCGGCGTCACATCTTCGTATGGCTTCAACGTCCACTCGTCTTCTGTCACACGCACCAATTTTTCGCCCGTACGCTGTTGCGTGATGTCAACATCTATTGTCTTCAGTGCCAAGAAATTGTAGATATACACTGTCTTTTCCTGGCCAAAACGGAGTGCACGACCAATGGACTGTTTAAGCGACGCGTTGAATGCAGACTGAGTGTTGGCAAATGGAGGTGATACGAAAATTATATGGTTGGCGTTCGTCAGGTTACTGTTCATGGGTCAGCAACCGAAATTTCAGAAGCAGTGGTGAGGTGGATGGTTTAAAGACGCAGGAAGAAATCAGGGCTGATGGAGTTGATGGAAATGAAAACGGTTTTAGAGAGTCGATACTTACGCTCCAGCTGCAGTCTCATTGGCAGAATTCAATATAAGGACCTTCTTTCTGCTCTCCCCACCGTTCGTCTGGAAATCGTTCATGTTCTTACGGGTGGCCTGGCTGTTACTCTCGACAAGAGCATGATTACTGATCCCATTTGCTTTCAGGGCCGCTGAGATCTGTTCCATTAGGTCATCGAACTGAACAAAGAGGAGGACTTGGTCGTTCTTAGGAATCTCGTCCTTGATCAACGTGATAATCGAGTCGACTTTGCGGCCGTACTTGCTTTTGACACCGTCGTCGACTCCGAGCTCGATAGCGCAGTGTATGTGATGGCATTGAGCAGCAGCATAACAACCATCGGTCTGCTTTGCGACGCATATACTGGGTCTGTTCTCAATGTCCAGGCAAGCTCTGCATGCCAGGTGACCACAAACGCCTAGAAGAAAGATGTCCGATGATGCCACAGCTGCTTTACCACAACCACTGCAAAGAGGTGGAGAGAACACATTAACCTCGTCGTGAAGGCCGGATTGCCAAACCTGGAGAAGACGAACATTTTCGAAGAAACGTAAACCGCGAATACGAGTCACGAACTCTGACGAGAGGCTCAAAAGGTGACCAGCGAGTACGCGCAGTTCTTGCACCATTCCCGATTTATCCTCAGGGTCGAATTTGAAGGGTCTGGTGTCTCTTGGAGGAACGTAGATATCATCATTAGGATCCTTTGAAGGATCCAGTTGTCCGTCTCCATCCAGACCAATTTCTTGGGAGTCTTCATCCTCGTCCATGTTTTCGTCACTGTCATTGTCATTGTCACTGTCACTGTCATCTCCGCAATCATCACATAGTTCATCAGCGATATCCAATGAGAAGTTTGAGTCTTCGATACTAGGAACGGTCTTTGGGATTCGCTTTTTTGGCCCGTTCTCCTTCGCTTCCTTTATCTTTAGATTTCGCGCATCGATTTTCGCTTGCTTTTTATCGATTCTCTGTTGCTCCTTAGCATTGGCCCTCCTAACCTTCTGCTGCCTCAATTCTTCAAGGTATTCTTTCTTCTCGTCCGCTGCTTCTTGCGTTGTTTGAGGTTCCCGATAGAATTGCTCCTCGTGGCTCGGGACATAGTCGTTTTCTGCGACGCTAATAAATTCAAGGAGCTGGCGAGAGCCTCCAGCGTCGCCAAACGTCTTGGAAGCTACGATTCCTTTCCAATTATGATAATGAACGTCCCCGTTATCCTCCATTGCCGACGCCTCGATTTGCCTATCGAGCCAGGTGGAGTGTCTTAGGGCATTCGTAAGCTCGTTGCCGAGTTGTTGAAGCTGCTGATCGCGTTCTTTGACGAATGCTTCGCATGCTCCGTTTCTGGCCTTCTTTGAACCTGATAGCTGTGGAAGCGTGAACCAGGAGCAGCGCTTAAGTAACGCCTCCTCTGCTGTCTTGCTGCTATTCATAAGGTCACGGAGTCGATTGGCACGATCGCTGTCTTTGCGAGCCTTGCCGCCTCTGCAGACCTTCATATCCTGTGCATGGAGCTGTTGCTGCAGTTCCATAGTGATGGCACGTTCTGCAGCAGGTAGCTGGAAGGCTCGGACAATTGCACAACGGGCAATATGGTCGATATTAGGGACGTTCTGTTCAGGTTAGCATATCCATTATATCATCTTAGAGGGGTTGTAGCCTACTTGTCGGACAAATTGGTTGAGAAAGGCCTGTGCGTGCTTCTGCCGTTTGAGGTGCCACGCCGGCGAGTGCGCTTGATTAAAGGCTTGGAATTGCTCCGCGGCTGCTGCTTGTTAACCTTGGATGACGAGTAACACCAAACATTAGCCACTTACTGGTTCTATCCTTGCGAATTGCGTTTATATGATGTCGCTTGAGAACGCCGGCGGCATCGTCGTCTATTCCTAAATGAATTCCCAAAAAGCCAGCAAGCGTCTTTACATCGGCAAAGTCATCGAGCGGTGGGGTTCCCGATAGAACCCAGCGATTGTTAGCTTTGAGAGAAGCCACCAGAGGATAGTCATTGCCTTTGACATAGGTGTATTCGTCTACCACAATACGGGCAAAGTGAAACATCTGCAATGGCGGACACTTGACTTTCTCCAGCGACGTTACTTTCTTCATCCCAAACGGATCTACATTATAAGGCTTTTCCTTCTTCTCCTTCTTCTCCTTCTTACCGGCTTGGTCCGCATCAGCATCAACGTGGATCGGATCAGCTTTGGTCGGATTATCATCAGTCGGATGTCCGTCGGTCGGATCAGTGTCAACGTCCATTGGGTCAGCTTTGTTCGGGTTATCCTTGGTCGGGTGTCCGTCCGTCTCATCGGCGTCCGTCTCATCGGCGTCTACGTCCATCGGATCAGTCTCTACCGGACCAGCTTCCGTAGAAGCGGTTTGCTGAGCAGCAGCGGTCCGTTCTGCGTCCTTAACGTATTGTCTGCCTCTTAATCTCTTGGTGGGTACAGAGCGAAGTAGCTTCTCGTCTTTTTCAGCTGCCTTGGTTTTCTCTTCGAGGGTTTGACCAAATTCTTGTATGTTAGCTCCCTTCAAAACTTCTGTGTGGCCAGCAAGACGTTCACATGCCATGGAAAGCCAGGCCTCAAAAGCACGTCCGTTTGTGGACGGACACTCGGGAAGTGCTGCCATTCGAGACAGCTTGTTCAGATAGTTTTCCCCTTTGAATAACGACCAGGGCGCGATAACTATGTCGGCGTTCAGAATTCTCTCAATTAGCATCGGATTCAAGGTAACCATGCTTTTAATTGTCTCGACATTGTACTTGTCACCGAAAAATTTCATGACTTGACCTTGCCACTGGCCGATCAGAGTTGGAGGCACTATGACCAGCGTAGCTTTGACCGAGATGCTCCCGGCACGGGGAATCTGTGACGACGCAATCGCTTTGCTCATTTGATAGTCAATAAGAGCAAGAATGGTGGCCGTCTTGCCATAACCCACTTCATCGGCGAGTACGCCGCCCTTAACGGTGCGAAACTTCCTCACACCAACCTCGGCACGCCAGCCAAGCTCCGGCAGCGTAGCCTCTTCAACCTCTTGTTCTGGAAAGGGCGGGACGTTGTCCGCTTCTTGATTGATCATCCATTGTAACGATCTTTTCTGGTCATCGCGAAGGTTCGCAATGACCGGAGAATTCCCATTGTTATCGGCTTTGCCCACAAATTGATGAATAGCCTTCTGGTCCCGTTCGTTACTGCTTAACTTGAAAGGGGGAAGCGAGAACGGTGCTTGCCACTCATATTGCGTAATCAAACGCCAATACAATCTCACGTCAGTATTCGATGTAAGCCCCTCAAACTTAGCAAGAGCACGATGTGCAAGTGTCGGGATGTTTAGACCAATCATTAGATGACCACAATCATCTGCGTCAACTCGTACATGAGTGGCAAACGCTTGTGGTCGGGCTTTGATGGCACGTTCAAAGTTGCCGGCCTGTTTCCCGTCTTCGTAAGGAGATATCTTGTTTGTTTTCCCTGCTTTCTTCAGCTCCCATTCGATGCTTGGCTGGACCGGTGCACATTCAACGCAGCGTTCGAAGTTTTCGGGCAATTCCAATAATTTCCATACGTTGCTGAAGCCGCCGAGTGAACGAACCCGTTCTGTTAACCATGCGAATGACGAAAATGTTTGACGCTCGCTTGCCTGATTCACGACACACCATGGCCCTTTCTGCCAGCTTCCAATCTCTTTGTCCATCAAAGGCACTTGGCAGGACAGAAATGCAATCAGCTGACTTGAGCAACGGTAGTCGCCAGAATGTACTGTCGAAAAAGCAGAAGCTAATCCTATGGAATTGATTTTGGCTGGTACTGCAAAAACCGCGGGTTCCGGGCTCTCATATGGCTGCAAAGTGGCTTCGCAATTGACCCATTTCCCGTACACAGTACCAGTCGCTGTTGCGCATGGGTTTTCACTTGGCCGCCAGTTTGGATCTAGGCTTGCCACAATTTGACGCACTTCTTGGAAACCGATACGATGCTTGTCGGCCGAGAATACAAATCGATCGGCCTTTGGATTCCCTGTACGCTCAGGATCTAGGAATAGGTACATCGGACGCTCAATGCCGTCGGATAATGATGATATTCTCTTGTGAAGGCTGCCGGAACTTGTCCCGCAGTTTTGCAGGAGTTTGTATTCGCCGCAAATCTCTGCGTCTAAGGGTACGCCGGCTGTAGAATCCATGGATATGTTTAGGGAAGGATACACTCGCTTGTCAGCTTCTCGAGGTGACTGTATTCCGAGACGTGACTCCCAGGACTGGATCAAATCCCCTTGACCCGAGATTTGAATTGAGAATTCCGAGATTTGTGGAATGCAAAGTTGCCATTGGCCCCCGAGAATATCCTGCCGATAGACCGTCATTCGTGCAAGTGGGTACTTGAAGAGTTCACGGACCCTGCTATTAACATGCGCGTTGGCCTTGGGCTTGGCAAATAGGCTCCAAACAACGACTTCATTCTTGAATGCCAGTTCCAACCGCGAGGACGGTGCTTCATAGTAGATGGTCCAACAGTGAGTGCGTTTCACCGTTTGGAAGCGCAGTTCCACGCCAAAACATTGCTCAACCCCACTTAGGAAAATGTCCCAGTCGTCCATATTCAAGCCCTTAGCTTCGGCTTGAAAGAACTCTGAGCGACGACGGTCTAAACCCATGACGCAGAGCCGCATAGGTAGAGCTTTTCTAATCTTTCGAGCAAATTCATGAGGAAGAGTGCGAACTGGAGATGGATCCACAACTTCGTAGACGTGAGGTGGATTCCCACCACACTTTTGACACGTGGTGTGCAAGCATTCTTGGCACTCCTGAATAAGGGATGTTGACAACAGCGTTTGACCCTCGCAGTAGCACAAGCGAACACTGCTGTTAGCCATTTGGCGTAGATTGTCGACTAGAATAGATTCCGAGGCCTTAAAATCAATGGGAGTAAACGGCAGAAGAGCTTGACCGTTCATTTCACACACAGCCGATGGTTCGGGTGTATCAACAAGTCCATCTATGTCAGATTTATCCATCAAGGCCTCGTGGCCAGCAATTAAGGCGCTTAAAAGCGCAACGCCTACGACGGTTGCGGACATGGCGTTCCCTGCTAGGTCCTGTAACTCCTTCTGATTTTCTCGAGTAAGAAGTAATTTGTCGATAGGAAGGCCTTGCAGAGCTAACACTTCGAGTCCCACAAGTGGCCCGCCCCGTGTCGTCAGGTACGGCATCCCGGTAGGCGTAATACAAGTAACGACGCCCCAGGGTGCTGTGTCCGTGGCGCGGTCGATATTCTGAGATAGTTCCCAGACTCGTCTAACACTAGTCAGCATCTTGAAATCTGCAACAGATCATTGGTATCTTACGCTTTGTAGTGGGAGTCGTATCCACGACGCACGTTTCGCAAAAATGCGATCTCGAACGTATCCCACAATCTCTCGACTTGGACAGTCCCCCACCCTTGCCACCAAAAGTCTGGTGGTTTGCAAGAACCGCCATCCACCCACATTGTCACCGGCCTATCGAATCCCACGTGAGTTTTTTGTCGATAGTCTTGATGACGGCCTAGGCAAACGGTCCAGTCCACCTCCCTCCTCGTGGTGGGGTCTCCTCGACCAGTCTTGGCGAGCTCGTCTCTTGAACGGTGGAGTCTGGGATCATCTGGGTCGAGAAGAAATGCTTCTACCGGGCTGCTTGCCGGTCGCTTAAATTTCTTCATCAATTTACCCCAGATTAGGACTTGCTGTTCGGCAGAGGAAAGCTTTTGCCGGTCAATACAGATCATGTACTTCCGATTCCGTGTCTGCGGGAGGTAGTAAGCTTTAGTGTCAAGTGGTAAGAAATGAGCGGCATAAGCAAGTTCGCCGACATCCCAAACGTTTGCCCATGGAGTCTTAGATCTCTTCGAGATATCATCCAACGCTTCTTGGTCGTTCTCCCAAACCGATTGGATGAAATCCCAGGGTGCGCCCATAACGTTTTCCAGAATAATGATGGCTGGGCGGTACTTCTTGGCATAGTTCAAGATGGCACGAAAAGTGTCACCCGACTCGCCCGTTTCATGTAAAGTCTTGTTCCATTTGTTGAGATTAGAGAAATCCACGCATGAAAAGCCGGCGATAAGGATATCCACATCAGGCGGAATGTCCTCGGCTCCTCCATACGCCGTTGATCCAGTCGATCTATTGCCGTTAGCAAACGATGCGTACATCTATATCTACTCTCCTTAGCAACTCACGTATCTTCATCTCTAGCTAGTTCTCGAATATCGCGGAATATAATCGGTGGGTTGAAGTTTCTCTCAATATATGCCTGTTTGAAAGGCACTATCTCAGCACTAAAAAGGTGCTTAAATTTCAATGTGGTGCCATCAAGGCGCTTGATCGCTGTATGTTGTCAACATACGAACATACGGTCATTTTCGAGCAGCAATGCATACCATCGAATATCATTTCCAAAGCTAGTAAAGGGCTCTCGGTGCCTGAGCACATGGTAGCTACCCGAATCTCTCGGTTCTTAAGGTGTTGTATCATCTTCATAGTACCTTCATACTTAAGCGACTTTTTCGTTATATCTGTGACGATATCTTTGAGGTTATGTATCGGCGGTAGGTCTCCGGTGATACCTTTGTCGGCTTTCCAGCCTAACACTGGGTCTTTAGCGGGCTTTGAAGCTTTTTGCTTTCCGGGCTTTGAAGCTTGTTGCTTTCCGGGCTTTGAAGCTGGTTGCTTTCGTTTACAAGGCGCTCCGCCCGTGGATGGTGTGGTCCTAGATCTAACAGTACTAGGCTTCGGTCTCTTGCTCTTCGTTACCTTGTCGGTACTTGTCGTAGGCCCTAGAAAGTTAGAGACTGTTGCACTAGCTTTTTGCCCTGAACGCGTCGTCCGAGTGGTCACCGTAGATACCTGGGCATCACCTTGGCTGGTAGGGTTGCCTCCTCTGGGGGCCGGACTTGAAGACATTGTAGTCTGTTGCCGGTTGGTCTGTCGAGACAATCCTGGACTCAAGTTCGCCAAAGCACGCACGAAACTAGTATGGTCAGTTGCTGTGGAAAAATTAATTCGATGGTTGTTGTGTGATCCCACGCGCAATAAGTCCTTAGCGGCCCCGGAGGGCCGCGAAGGAGCTATGTCTTACACACAACGATCAAAGGTATGAGCTCAAGATCACAAATGTATGTAGATATTTAAGCAGATGCTGCACAAAGCAACACTGACACAGCTGGTAGGATAAGCTTGAAGGAGTTATTGAATCTGTTACCAAGTTGCGTGGTGGCTATCAGCTCTGGGCTACACAGCACGGAAAGGGATAGGTAAGTTTGATCCACATACCACCAGCAACTGTACAAGAGTGAAGCGAATGTGCCTGTAGAGCGAATAGCGAAAGAAAGGAGTTACCAAGCTTCGGTGCAGAAGCTTCGATAGGTGATCGTTCAGAAAGAGATGAGGAGTGGGGTTGCAGAAGGAGTATGAAGTAGGCAGATTGTCTTGAGGTTGTGGGGAGGCTAGCGCCAAGCGATGTGAACATCAAAGATTCGTTAGAGTGCCAACATCAAGAATATTCGTAGAGCAGCATCGACACGAGCCCTGGAAATTGATACAGGGCATTTCAGCCACAGCGCAAGGGCAGAACGGTATGCCACGAGTATGTAGAAACTTTGTAACCACCTTTTTCGAGATACAAAAGTGGATCTTCTAAACCGCCGCCAAATGAGTTTATAGAAGGTATACGCGCATAACTTGCAAGCGCCCCCACAACGGCCAGGCATGGATCTGATATGATTTGGAAGCGGCTGACATTATCCAGCAGAAGCAACTCGCGGAGAAAAAGCTATAACTCAAGGCACAGAGTAAAGAGAAAAGTGGATAGCACAGACTTAAGCATAAATCGCATTACCTGACCAACCTTCGACCTGAAGCATCCAGTTACTTCCGCCAGCCCGTCAACCGCAAGCAACAGATCCGTTGAGAAAGGCCTTGACGAGGATTTAGAATCCCCTGCAAGGACGGGATATTAGCAACTCGAACTCTCGGAGACACTGGAGCGAGCATACTGTCTCCGTCATTTGCCCACCGGCCACGACGGAGAGTCTTAGATTTCCCATATTAGTGATCAGCGCCAGGATCCAGAGTGAAGACTTCTGACAAGCCTACTCTTGCGTGGCAATGTATTCTGCTGCTACGACTCAAGTGGACTGATCCTTTATATATCAGGCATCCAGTAGCAGGCGGATTGCTGAAGCTCTGCATCTAGCCAGATACCTCACTATGGATGCAACAATCATAATCAGCTTCCTATGTCTCTGGCGAGATGCCATGGTTGCTGTCAGATCTATCAAGCTTTCATCTAGGCACAGGAGATGAACCATTGCCGGACTTTTTTACAAAATCCGGCAGAGGGAGGGGCAGCAAGCACTGGACCCAAATGCACAAGATGCATCTTCCGCTTTAACCTTGGTGGTGGTGTCAGCAAATTTTCCCACGGAAGAGGTTTTTGTTCTCGGGTTCATAGAAAGTTTTGGGGCTTTTTGCTCTTTCAAACTTGTTTACTTCAGAATCGGATTGTGAACGTACCAGGCGGAATGTTTGCTCTACTATACCCAAGAGATGTCACGGATTGCAGCAAGTGCAGCGGTCTCGTGAGCAACAGAGCAGGGCAGGACTACAGTTATTGGATGCTATATCCAACAGAGACTGCACAGTTGCTCACGCGTTGAGAAGTGTAAGAAGATTCAGGAAGATTTGTGGGGGGTTGAAGTAAGAAACACGCTATGAACGGCAGCTAAATAGGCGAGATGAGTGCATCGGCGTTCGGCGTTGAGGTAATGCCGATTGCCGATCATGTTCTCTTTTCGCCTTCCTTCGGTATGACGGCGAACGAGGAAGGTTGTTCAAGGGCTGACATAGAAGTGTCCTGACAGACCAGAAGGCTTCGAGGCGATAATCGAAGGGATAGGATGAGCAGCGGGATCGAAGTCCTGCCTTGCGCCATTGTGAGGACACTCAAGGAAAGACTACGTTGGCTGCTCCCCCAATTGCAGATACGCAATAAGAGCAGCTACATGTCTTTCGCCTCTCCGGTATTGACGGAGTGTGCCAGGCGTGCTTAGTCCTGAAGATGTACGAATTCACTGGTCGAATAGAAGAGTTGCTTCTAGCTGGAAGTGGTCCATCCCTTTGGCAGGAACCGTTACCGTTAAAGGACTTGCAGCAGTCAGCGGGATGGAGTCAAATCCGGTGCCAGGAGAGTGAATTGGCCGTGGGACTGTCGAAGAGTAAGAGTAATGATTGCCGGTTGCTTCCAAGACTATATTTGACCTCTTAAGTGGTTTCTTACAACTGGGGCCGGCGGTATAATTATACTCTACAATAGCCTAACTACGATTTGAATCATCCAATCTACAGATGTTTCTGAACTATGCTGAGATTACTTGAATGATGCATTAAACAATATTGACCATTAGAATATGATACTTTAACTTAGTGAGGTTCTTCAAATCTACTAGATCTGCATTAGACTGATGAGAAGGTCTCTGTGCCCGACAAATCTATTGCGTGATATAGAAGACAACTGTATGGATATAAAGTTCTCAGATTGATCCTTTCTATAGTCAACCACAATGGCCAGTACCGTTTCTCGAATGGCCAATAACAACATTTTCGAAGACCTGTCGGGCATATCGAGTTCACACACAGGGAATCCGTATTACGCCCTCATTCAAATATGCGAAGATGACCCAGTGAGTTTTACCTGAGTAGTAAATTTTGAGTACGCCTGATATCTTTTAGGTACAGATTGAATTACGCTACAAAACCCACCGAGAATTACGAAATTCGCAGCAAAAATTCAAATTTCTTTCGCCTGAGTTCTCCGGTCTAATCCTAGACCCTGTATTGCAAAAACTCGTCGATCAAAAACAATCCCCAGAATATATGGATCCTAGGAACTGCTTGGTCTTCTGGGCACGTCCACCTGAGAAGATTCGCAAGCTTGTGGATATCGTCCAGCAGAAGCTCGTCAATGTAGCTCCGAGTAAGTGAGCCGTTGACACCAACAGAAGCTTCGCTAACGGTTCAGGCCTCTGGCTGATGCCGCTCGACTGTCTTCATATGACTGCGTTGGAGATCACTCATTCCCTCACTGCAAGCGAGATTGAAGATCTGGTTCAAATTATGAACCCAAAAATCGCAGAGATTACGGACTTCACCTTCACGCATCGATCGCGGCTTGTCAAGCCAATGCTTAGCTATGACAGCGCAGCAATTGCTCTTAGCTTCGTGCCGGCCGCTGGAGAGGATCCGAGCAAGCGTTCAGGGGATCATTCCGACTCTTACACATATCACCATCTGCGTCGAGACCTCTACGACTTATGTAGCAGTACCGGCGTGGAGATTGCCTCACGATACGTTGTTCCATCATCACATCTTACCATTGCACGGTTTGTGACCCAAAAGGACATCTCAGAGGATAGGGCCGAAGGTGTTCCTGACCCCTTAAAGACGAAGAAGCTAATAGAGAAGCTGGAGGAGACTAACACATGGCTACAAGAAAATTTCTGGCCTGCAAATGGTCGCGAAATCAAAGAAGGTGGGCAATGGATTGTAGGCGAAGAGAGGGGGCTCGAGTGTCGAAAAGGAAGGTTGTGGTATGGTGGTGGGGAGAAAGTCCGCTTAGGGAAGGGTTTTTAGCTTTCTCCAAGGCAATAAGAGATTTCTGGTTAGCAGGTTTCCAGTCGAAGATGAATAGAGGCAACTCTGCTTTGCGTTTACACATTTTTCGTATGTATCTACCGTGACCATTCATACCCAGCAGTAACCTATCATCGCCGTACATTCGGTAACGGTAGATTTAGAGCTCGATATCTAGGAATACTATTGCTAGATTTTGGGATCAAACCCCGGTTTTAGAAATGCTACCCTCAACCCTAGTCCTGCTGTACTTCCTTTGTTGACGGTATGGTTGGATATGATGTTACGTTATGGAGCGTTGAACGGACCCTCATCACTGAAGTTCAGGTATAGCTCTGCGTATTACATACCGGAAGCTCCTCGAAGCGCACAGGGTAACGCACAATATGTGGGAGCGCACATTTGCGACGTACTTTCTTTTCCGTGAAGGCCATGCCGAAAGCTAGAGATCATAGTAGAATCTCCCTGTCATTAGCTTCATTGAAGTTGATTGAACGAAGTGTATGAACATGACGCAAGCTACTACTTCCGAAAATCTAGGAAAGAGCAGATCTATTGAATTGTGATAACCAACAATGTTTTACTATGATATACCTGGCTTTTGGTGAGGGTTTCACCAAAAAGAAAGTACCTTGCAAATGTACGCTTCCAGATATCGTGCGTTACCACTGTACGCTTCGGGGGCCTTCCAACATACTAACCACCTTTCCTGTTTCGTGTCATCGAATTGAATTGCGACACAAAGGCTGGTATTCGTGTAATTTGAAGGTATTCCCAGACTTTCGAGACCGAGAAGTTTCTACGGTACAGTTGGACACTGTCTAACCCTAGCGAGCCTAGTTTATACGCTATCCCCAATAGCGACTAAGCGAGATCGCATCCCACATTCGAAATCTGAACATCAGGACAAAGACGTATTGCCATCGACCACATCGCGGTACAGCCAACGCTCAGAAGTCTTTCAAGATGGTAAGCATTCTCCAATTTGCTTCTTTTTCAACGTTTCCCCAAATCTGTGTATATCTGTCGGCAAAAGGGCGGCTGTGAGCGCCAAGGTCAGAACCGGAAGACGGTAGACGAAACAGGAACGCTATAACGCTATTGAGCATCGGCAACAAAGGAGCACACACGATGTCTGGGATCCACGCCTTTCTCAGCTACCGCAAGCTATGGGAATCGATGGGGAAGGAAGTCCTTTCAGGCCAGACAGTGACTGAAGGCGTCATCAACATAGCCAGGACCCAACACCTTCAAATATACCATCGCGAAGCCCAGATCTATCGATAATCCTCGCTAACAAGATGCGATTGCAGGTTAACGTCCCGAAAACGCGTCGCACCTACTGTAAGGGCAAGGACTGCAAGAAGCACACTCAACACAAGGTCACGCAATACAAAGCCGGCAAGGTACGTAAGCAATTCTTCTATTATTTCTACGGAATGTTATCGAAGCACTGAAGTCAAGGATACTGACACTCCTTCTCCCTTAGGCCTCCTCGGTCGCTCAAGGAAAACGTCGATATGACCGCAAACAATCCGGATACGGTGGTCAAACAAAGCCCGTCTTCCACAAAAAGGCAAAAACGACGAAGAAGGTTGTGCTGCGATTGGAGTGTACAAACTGCAAAACAAAGGCACAGCTGGCACTGAAGCGATGCAAGCACTTTGAGCTGGGGTATGTGAAGCCTACGCAACGGCCATGGTGAGATGAGGCTAACAGTTGACTTACAGTGGGGACAAGAAGACGAAGGGTGCGGCTTTGGTGTTCTAGAAGGTTGTTGGACTTTGCGCGCTTTTCCACCATACCTGCTGCACAGTTGGGGCGGAGCAGTACTATAGGCAATTTATTTGACGAACAGATCACATTCGGGTCTCGGTGATGCGAGTGTAACGGCCGCTTGGTGAATACGGGTTCCCCCGGTTTCCGCATCTCCTGCCCAGCCTTGATTGCCGAATGCTACATTGTGATTTCTTTGCTACATCTGATAGGGCACCGACTACTCCTGTGAGGGGAAAACGGCGGCCGTTGAAGGGACCAGCAGTGGGCTCTCCCAGGAGGTACGGGGAGGCGAACAGGTAAAGATATCAGACGAAGCTCCAACCCCAAACCCGACGTTTGTTGTTTGCCGAATCGAAGTATTTCCATACGTCAATCAATCTTCAATCTCCGTATAGTCGACAGTATTTTCTCCTTCGATAGGTGCCTCAACTCGATACTAGCAATAATGTGCGGTGGTGTTGCAGGGTAATCCTTACATTATATCGAATCTCGCCTACATAGCACTGAGAGTTTAGGGTAAACCCGCGTAACAGCCCTAGTCTGCACGTGCAACCACGTTTAACCACGTTTCGACCGCCACTCCTATATTGTCACCAGTATTCTGTGGAAATGTTTGGAATAATAACACGCAACAACACTCTCCAGTTTCGACAGCCGACATCCCTTGTCCCATATCAGCCTGTCGATGTCGAAGGATTTTGAATTTGCAATCAAGGTGCGGCTTGCGACGCCTTTGCCGTTCCTTCCGCCCGCTACAGCCAATCAGGGTCCTTGCATATGACACCGAGCAACAACCAACTTCACCTCAAACTTCACCTCAAACTTTCACCTTCTGCGATTGCGTAACGCATGAGCGCATACAGACACGTGATGTGCTGCTGCTGCTGCTGCTGTTCATGGCTCTAGTTGATCCGTGTGGCCCAGACCCCGACCTTTCAATTGTTGTTGCTACGGAGTAACTGTTCAGTGTTCACTTGTTCTTCTCTGATGCACTAACGTACACTAGTAGGTAGTATGCTGGCAGCGCGTGACGTGGGACGCCAAGCCGGACGGGGCGCGTATATTCTATTCGGCGGTGTGACAACCACTCGGAGCATCCACCGCCGTAGATGGCCTAGCGCTTTGTCATTAGGGGATGTGACGCTGCAGGAACTGACGCCGTGATCTAGATCTGGAATTCTGGCTATTCCAACCAGGTAGGTGTGTGTCAGTGTGTGCATGTGTTCTAAGTTTGTGTGTGTGGGTGTGTGGGTGGGCGGTGATGCTGAAACGAATCGAGCGCCGTGTGGAGGGGGGACAACTTGGCATGTGAAATATGTTCCGACTTCCGAGGCGGACGGAGACATTGGACATGTTATCGACATCTAACTTACAGAGTACCAATCATTGGTTGCATACGCTCCTTATTCTATTTCTATCGGACCTTGGTGATTGCTATTAAACAGCAAGGTCGGGTATCTGCCGGCATGGTGGAGCGCACTTACGCATCTGCCAAGGTCCCTCTAGTCGACTTTACTGATCTTCTCTTCAACCTGCATGAACTACTGCATTACCGTATACCTTATTGTAGCGGTCGATTCGAATTGTGACTGGTGCACCTTTGGATCTTCAACAAAACCCTCACCCCGCCCACGATACGCTCGTTGTACGAAATACCTCGTGAATATGGCCAACCATGCCTAACATAGGCAACTCACTACACGACTGTCTGAGTGTGCTACGTTCGCTAGAACCAAAGACAGCGCTGGCGTGGGCATGAAGGTTCTTTTGTTCCGTGGGCTACCAACAATGTACGTTTTGTGGTCAATATACTGCTTCATTGTCCCTCAGAATGCCGATTGTCCTCAAGGATGTTTCGCTTGCTAATTGTCCAATAGTAATGTCGATAACAGCATCGTTCGGCCTCGAACCCTTCAGTCATTATCGACACATTTCCAACCATGCATCCAGCACTTGGATGCTCCACAGATTCATCCACTACATCGTCTCCGATAGCCATGCCCCCTCGCACAGACGCCTCAAGCAAAACGCCCGACGCTTGCCATACCATAGCAATGGACCGAACCGACAGCGGCTTCGGAGAAAACCCGGCTACACCTGATAGTTCTTTATCGAGAGCTTCGAGTATAATGGTGACGGAAAGAGGCAAAATTCGGTCAGGACGGCCGCAACAGCCTCGCTCCCGGAAAAAGGTTGTGTCTAAACCATCTGTCGCATACGCTCCGTCGGAACGTAACAAACCTCCCGCGGGCTCTGCTGGCACAACATCCCCAGAGCCTACCACCCCCGAGCGCGCTTCAAGCCAAACCAAACCAAGGACTCCAGGGTCGTATCGATCCTCAAAGTCTTCGTCCCGGCGTTCTTCGTTTCTGACACAACGAGCTCCGACATACAGCAAAAGACGGCCCATATGTCACCGGAGCATGAGCACCACCTACGCCAGGTCTGCTGAAGATCCGATCCTTCTATACCAACGCAGTAAAAGTCTGTTCGAGTCTCCCCTACATGGACGGGATTACCTTGACCATTCTGCCATGCTTTCCCAGGAACCATCAACACCAAGCCTACCATATCTCCCACGCGCTTCTACAACCCCAGCCGATGATTTAGCCCAAGGCCTGCTGGCAAATGAGGAAGAGAACTCTTTAGATGCGCATCAATACTCCAACCACGTGCCAGCGACCATAATCGACTGGACCCTCCCATCGACCCGCCGCCGCGAGTATCGCAAAATCGAAAACACCTGCCGAGGCATTCCAGGGCTGTGGCGCCGTTTCGCACCCCGTTTCTTCCAGAGGAACCGTCGGCTGAGCTTCTATGAGGATGAAAAGGACGCTGATACTGGGAGCGTAAGAAGATATAGAATAGATCTACCGGAGGATGAAGACGAGAAAGCCAAGTCTGTTGCCAAAGCCAATGGATCTAGACTCTCTTTGGACAAGGTGAAGCGGTCCTGGAGCTGCATAGGCTCGCTCAGGAAGCCTGCTTAAGCGGTGGATGGCGAATTATGATGATGCAATTACGGGTGCACGTTGCGGGCGCGTTTGCTGCATTTCAAGCCTTTGGTGGAGCATGTGAGCGGTGATACCCATAAAGTACGTTTTTGTTGGTGGCATTCCCTGATTTAGCGGAGTATGCAAGAGATCAGATGGCTGGTTTATAGCAATAGCTTCCCTAAATAACTAGCCAGAACACCCGGTCAGACAATCTCGAACGGGATCAATTACCTACAGCCGATAATTTTCAATCTACCCCCAATCTCACGTCCAATATATCACTCATGCAGCTAACCTCTGAGAGACGCGACTATCATCAACCATGATATCTCATCCCAACCAACAATTCTTATACACCCCCATCCCATCCCCATCCCTTCCCTTCCCTTCCCATCCCCATCTCCATCTCCTTTCCTTTCCTTTGCCCAACACCAACACCCACAGCCCAAACCCACAGCCCCAAACCCCCATCCCTCAAAGCCACACCGCCCAACTACAGTAAAAGCAAAAATCCCAGAAAACGAACCTCTTTTTTTTTTTGGTCCATGCGCGATAACTTGAAGAGAGAATTTTCATCTGGATATGGTAGATATAGTAGATATAGTAGATAGGGTGGATATGGTAGATATGGTAGATATAGTAGATATGGTGAATATGGTGGATATGGTAGATATGGGAGATATGGTAGATATGGTGGATATGGTAGATATAGTAGATATGGTGGATATGGTGGATATAGTGGATATAGTAGATATAGTAGATGTGGTAGAGATAGTAGATATAGTAGATATAGTAGATATAGTGGATATAGTAGATAGCGGAATATAGCGCGACGATTATCGTTACGGGAAAACACTACTTCAGTTCTTTCTATCCCATCCTATTCCCTCCCATTCCCATCATCCCCCATCCCATCCCCCCCCATCATCCCATCATCCCCCTTCCCATCATCCCATCATCTCCTTTTTTTGGTTGTTTTTTCTTTTTTCTTTTTTTTTAAAAGGCCGTCCGCTTACTTACCGCCTCCCTCCCCCCTCCCTGCCCTTTTCTGTGCGGTGCTATCATAACTAGGGTTGGAGAGAATCGTCGGTGAGAGGCGGGGGGGGGGTATGAAGGAAGGTGAGGAGGTGAGGAGGAGGGGATGGGAGGGGGGGTATGGTGAGGGGAGGAGGATGGGAGGGGAGGGGAGGGGAGGGAAGAGGGAAGAGGGAAGAGGGAAGAGGGAAGAGGGAAGAGGGAAGAGGGAAGAGGGAAGAGGGAAGAGGGAAGAGGGAAGAGGGAAGAGGGAAGAGGGAAGAGGGAAGAGGGAAGAGGGAAGAGGGAAGATTCTGAAGACGGGGCTATGGTGTGGGGATTTTTTAATCGTCGTGTGAAGATTCGAAGCGACGTTTTCAATTTTCTCCACCAATAATGCGCCACCCCCCCCTTTCCCTGATCCTTTGGCGACTTCGGGCTTTCATTCTTCTGCCGCTATTTTTTTTTTTTTTTTGGTGCACTGCTTGCTTTTCCTTACCTATTATTTTATATCTTGATTTAGTACTACAGTAAAGATATGGTGCTTTGGCTTCTGACAACACCAGCGAGTTAAAGGCGGGGTGAGGAGATGGTTGAAAGGTGCGTGTGTGTTTGTGTGTGTGTGTGGTTTTCTTTGGGAGAGGGGTGCTGCTTTGTTGCGGGGTTTGTGGATGGTGGGTTCGGGGGTTTTTTTGGGGGGGGAGGGGGGGGGGGATTGATGGGATGCGAAGGTTTAGATTTTGGATATGTATGGGAGATTTAATGCGACCACTTTGTTGTTGTTGTTGTTGTTGTTGTCGTTGTTATTGTTCTTCTTCTTCAAAAACTGTTCTAGCATATACTGTCTTTGAACGCATGAAGTTTCAGTACTTGATTTTTCTCTCATGGGTTAAAATATTTTTAAAAAAAGAAGAAAAAAAAGTATAAGTAAAACAATCAACAAGCCATCGAAAATCCCTTTCTCTCCTTTTCTTTCTTACAAACAACGAAAGTATGCAGTAGCCTCGATATCATCCTATTGCACCGAACGCCAGCCAAAAAAACAATCAAAGAACATTTCTCAGCAACAACAACATATACCCTTCCACACAGAAAAAGAATCCATACTTTCTCTAGAAACCACCAACAGCCTAATTCATTGATGAGATATTCAACCGCTCCCTCGAAAATTTTAATTGGACTGACAAGGTCCTCCATGATCCTGTCTCTAGGGTCGTGCTATGCTTGGTTCTTTGAACCGTGTTGGGGGGGGGGTAATTGTGAAGGGCAGGGGGGTGTTGTTGGCGATTGGCGGGGGAAGATGGTGAGGAGGAATTAGGGGGAGGAGGGTGGGGGAGATGGCGAGTTGGGATGAGAGGTTAGGGATGAGAGGTTGGGGGGGTGGCGGAGGTGAATGGCGATGGGCAAGTCTGCGGCGGCGGCGGAGGAGGAGAGGATGATGAGGGAGGTGAGGGTCAGGATTATTAAACGATATATGCAAAGGAGGCCGTGAGGCGTGTGGTCGTAGAAGTTTTATAGAGAATTGAACATGATACTGTGTGATCTATGATGGCCGGTGCTCAGACCGAGAAAGAACCAGAAATAAATCAGCAGAAGAAAAACACCGCCGTTCCAAGAACACAATATCGTTGTTGCCCGAATGACATCCAAAACCTACTTCACCCACCCATACTTTCTTCAAACCCCCCTTTCTCGCATTCGGCCGGCCCTCTCACACACCGAACACTCTGTCGCAAAATCCCCCACAGCACTCAACATAGAAAACCACAATAAGCGAACGAACCTTTTTTCGTAGCATTTTTCCAAACAATAAAGTACAGCTATTGCCGGGTCTTCCTCTTTAAAGCTCGCAACATGTTTGCTGAAAGCTCTGAGAAGTTGTAATAGTTTTAAGGTTATGTAGGTATCAACGGGCTGTCTGCCGTGTAGAAATATCGGTGTTGGTAATACCAGGATCACTAGATACATCAAAGAAATTTTTCTTTGCAGCGCGAAGGATCGAAGAGTTGATTTGAGAATTTGTGGACTCGAAACGCGGACCAGAACTGCTCATGGTGAAGCGAACATTAAGGAATATGTAATTTCGCCATACCTGTCACTGGTCTTTATGGTGGTTGAAATGTCGGATGCTTGAGGGTTGGCGTGCGCGATGATGGGTGCATATCTTGGGGGTAGACGAGGCTTGGTTTGAGAGCACAGGGTGCGGTTTTGGATGCTGGGTTACGGGGGAATGGTTAGAGGGGTTGAAGCAAGGATGAGTGGGATGGCAAGGGGAGGAAGAGGCAAGTAGTCTTGGTAGGAGAAATGTTAGCCTTGCTGATCCCACCGTTGTCTTATACACACAATCTCCCCCCTCTTGAATATTAAAACAACCAGCAGAGCTTACTTAGCCCATCATCTTGATTCATTTTGACTTCGCTACTACCGTACCTCTCTCTCTCGCGACGCCCACTCTCAATACAGAACTGAGGTTTTCGGTCAAAACTTTCGTGTTGAGCGGGGATGTTGCCGAGGTTTCTGTATCTGAACATAGCCTTGTAGTCTTGGAGGGAAGCTGGATTACCCTCCTTAGTGATTCCTGATTCTCACGAATTGAAGGGGATGATATGTAAGAGAAGGGGTTGTACTGGAAAAGGTACCCTAGGAAGATCTTTTCCGACAAATCGACATTGGAGGATTGTGATTTATTGGTACACAATGGTGACTTGGTAACCCAACGCCGAATTTGTGATGTACAGTTTGCGTATCGTTCGTAAAACGTTGCAAGGAATGCGTGTAATTCCACACCTCATCCTAGCAAATCCCCATTATCGGTCCAAGGATATTCAACGCCTGATCCCGCTCCGGTATCAAAAGTTCTAATAAGGAACCGCTTCCGGAGCTCTCTTCTCGCTCGTATTCCTCGTCCTCCAGATATGCAGCACATCCACAATAAAGGCAACCATAAACAACGCCCTACATCCACGTCAGCATCCCCACCCACCTCCACGACCTTCCCAAAGAACATCAACTCACCACAAAAACGCCCCAAACGCAATCGCCGCCTCCAGCACCTCACAGAATCTCGCCCCCCCACAATCCGGCCCGCCTACCATCGCCGCCAATGCGATGAACCCCGCGAACCAAAACAGTGCCGTCAAGCCATCGACACCTGCGACGGCGAATTTGTGCGCCAGGCCGGGGGCAAAACGGGGCGTGAGCTCGAGGTAGAGGTTTGCGAGGAGGGTCCAGATGGAGGCGAAGAGGAGGAAGTTGATTTGGGAGGGGGAGGCGTCGTTGACGTAGTAATCGCCGTAGGCGTCGCGGTAGAAGAAGTTGTCGGCGTAGTGGACGGCTAGGAAGAAGACGTGCGTGCGTTAGTTAGGAGGTGCGGCTTGGAGGGGCGGAAGAGGATAAGGGAAGAGGTTTTGTTCGGAGGTGGGAGAAGGAGTACCGTATGCTGTGAGGCCGAGTTCAATGATGGCAAAAAGGGAGGCAATCGCGCGGACGATCATGAGCCAGGCGTAAGCCATTGTGGGAAGTTTTCCTTGTGTGTTAAATAAGTGAGTAGTGTCGAGAAAACTGTCAATTATTAATCACAAAAAGCTTGCAAGAAAGACTGAAGATTTGAGAATCAATAGTTTGAAAGATAGGAGAGAAGGTTGTTTGTGAGGAACAACTCAATGTGAGCTGTGATGAAATCAATATGCTTGATGACGTCGAAGAATCATCGGAGATACAGCCTTAAATCCGTCCCACAAGAAGATCCAACCTTGCAATTGACCGTTAGCTGCTTGAACACCCATACCAATTCCAATCGATATGTTGCTGCAAATATGTGAAATCATGACCGAGACATGGTATGAAATATCTTCGCTTTCGAGTCCTGGGAATTGCAATAATTTAGCCGAAAAGTGACCAAGGTTTCCAGTTTCTGCAACCGCAGCGTCGATCAGCCCAACTCAGACACCTATCATCCTAATCAGGAAACGTTAGGCTGGTGCACGGGATATAGAGGCGCGAAATCGACCGTCCAATAATTCTTGCCCGTCATAGCAAAGTCCCTCCTTTGTTCTTCAAATAACACTCCGTTTGTATCATGCCGGCCTGTATTCCTCTAAAGATCAGCCACTCCCTCATCTCAGCTAGCCTCCTAGTCGTATCTTCACTAGCTTCGCCTTTGCCTCTCCACAATACCTCCGCCGCAGCCGCCACCCGTAGCCGCAATATGCCGTCCAACGTCACGCTGTCCACCAGCCCTACCCATAGATTCACTTCGCCGCCTAGGGTAAGCTGTTTGGTGCTCTTCTGGGATATCGGCTAGAGGTTCGTAGTTGTATACGTGGCGTTAGTTCTTGTATGGGTTGCAATAGTCTAGGTAAGGAGGTTTTACGCGAGTTGAGGGGTTGGATAGATCAAGATCTCGAAAGGTGCCGTAGCGCAGTTAAGACACCAATGAGTACAAGCGCCGAAGAGAGCTCTGTGACCTTTGGCGACGACGGAGGCTGAGGGGAGTATGAGCGCCAGGTTTGGATGATGGTTGAAGGAGGGATAGCGAGGTCCCATCCGAGTGCAAGCTCCTCCCAGGCGATAGGAGTCAGGTTGTGCGAGGCTGCGAGGGAGAAAAAGTGGTTTATCAAGGCTTAGCGAAGAAGCTCGATGACTGCCGGAGAGGATGAATTGATGGTTGGGTCGATTTCGTAGACTTTTGTGTTAAGTTTGTCGCCACCGATATGCAAGTGAGAGGAATAAAAGCTGGTGCGTGGGGGAGATGTCGGAGAGTAGAGTGCTTACGATTCTGTGACTGCGGATGATTCAGTTTCAGTTGCCCGCTGGGGAGCTCTTGAGCGTAGGGAGACCATGACTGCTGGTTGAAGGCAATAATTAAATCGGGATAGGCCTGGGAAATCGAAGCAGTATGGCGCGGGAGGTCAATCTCTACGTATACTTCGACGCCGAGATACCCCTCATACTCTTGCACGTCTTTCAATCTCGGACTTTCCATATCTGGTTCGTGGTTAAATGACAGACACCCAGCAATCCCTCCTCAGCCACCGTGAAAAGACCTCAACTTCGGCACCTCATCTGTCATCTAATATACTCCGCCATCAGCGCATCAAATAATCCCTGATTACCAGTCAGCAGCCTGTAACCATGATTTTATCCTACACAAAGCCGTGATGGGGCCAGCCGTGGGAAGGAGCGAATACACTGCTCAGGGGGGCTGTGTTACCTGGATTTGGGCCCGGGCGCTACATCGTTAGAGTTGATCGGCTTGTCAGTGCGTATCTTCCTTACTGTAGTTTGCCTTGTATGTTGAAAACGGTTCCTATGAGATGGTGTAACCCTAAAGCTAAGTCTAATTGGAACTTCAGGATCCTCTCACCTCAGCCCCCTGCAAGATTTGAATGCGGCTCATTTGATGGTATATTCTAGAGGCCGAATGCTGTGGTTGCTTGGTGGATGTACTGCCAAAATTCCATGCTCCTTTGTGAAGTATCTGTGGTCGTTGTTAAGCAGCCTATGAATCCTTACTCCTGCACATATTGAAGAGAGTGGACACACAAAGCAAGAATAACAAACCTGCTTAAACGCTTCCCCCCCCTTAAAGGTACGTAACGATATATATTAGCCACCTTCCCTTAGTACTCGCACTCTTGCAAACAAGACCACTGTTCGATCCAGTTATCAAACCAGCTCACCCGCACTGAGCTCTATCGACCAGCGTAGTACAACCATCTCGCAGGGGCATTGCGAGCGCACGGGGAAAAGGGGGAATGAATAGGTAAGTCGTTGATGTGTTTCTACCCTCCATCCCACCTGCTTCGGCCAGAAACGCCGGATCGCCTACCTATTGCCCTCTATTCATTCAGTCGCTTCGATAGAGGAACCCCTGGCGCGTGTGCACGGCTTTTGAGCCTTTCATTTAATATGAAATTGCCCGGAGATGCTGAGTAGGCCCCAACACATGGAAATTGTACGTAGCCAACTCATAAAATAATACACTAGGGCAGCATTACATAGGTACTTGCGAACTTTCACGTGTCTGTAACAAATTCCATTACATAGAGATGGGAGTATAAAGTTGAAACAACTACCCAGCTCTCTCTCTAACACTAAGCCATTTCCGCGTAGATGTCTCACCAAAGAGATTGCAGTCAGCATTTCTTCATGCTGTGCCAGTGTTGCTGCCATAGGTGATAAGAAGGTTTGGAATATCATGAGAGGCTTATAGAAGCTAATATGTTCGGATGAGTTCTGGAAGATGGTGTTTCATATGATTTTCGACGCCTATTATTGAGATTTCAGTCAGCCACATCGGATTAATTTCCTGTTGAAGGAATACTAACAATATCATCAGCATATCTATTATACGTCTCTTCCGAAAATCCAGTTAGTCACTTTCCGTCCTGAGAAGGTTCAATCCTCTTGCACAAGTCTCAACTTTTCCGCGCTGAGCTCAATAGTCTGTATATTACAGACTATGAGCATTTCGTACCCCTTAGCTAGACGATGAAGATGCTTATACCGCCTTGTCTTCTCTTTGAGCATTTCCAAGTCTGCATTTACCCCTTTCAAAGTCCAAAGGACCCTGGCTAGACTCTTCACGCCCTCTGTGACCACCTGATCAATCCTCGATAACGTATTGACTTGTCGCTCTATGGCGCCCATGTCATCAGCACCTCCGACGACCATTGCCCAGAACTTTGTCCAGAACTACCTTTGATCTTCGATAACAGCACGAGAGGCCGAAAGCGATCGAGTATCATGTACTAATACGGAATGAATATTGTCAAGGTCCGTTTGAAGACGTTTTATGTTTGCAAGCAGCTCGTCCGCTTGACTTGTTAGAACTATAATCCTAGGCGATATCTCGTCGATATACATAACAAATGTGGATACTACTGATCTTATAGCTGTGTCCGCAGATGCCTTCGGGAACGACCTGTAAAAGGCTTTGTATGACCGCAAGACGAAATCCGGTAAGATAACAGCAGTCACGTAGTTGAACAGAATGCGACCATGATTGTAGGGTATGAAGTCGTTCTGCGTAGAGAGAGTAGAACCGGCTACGCTAGGGTCCTCCGGCATCTGTATATGCTGAGCGATCCGTGTAAGGTCTTGAATGGTTCAATCGGTAATAAGAAGAACAAAATCTATTGTACCTCCAACTTGTGCGATAAACATAGATAGGTCGTCTCGTACATGGCCAGAGGTCTCCAAATATTGTACAATAACTTGAATAAGGGGGGTACGAGAGGGAATTTCTGACGATTCGATAAGCCAACGAGCATCTTGAAGACGATCATCCGTATAATGGAGCCGATATGGGAGCGTTACTAATGGGTTAACCTCGTATAATGCATTAGTAAATTCATTATGAGTGCTATTAATAGCTTCGGCGAAGGTGGATTTCTTTATACTAAATATTGGTGACAGATCTGAGGTACTACATCACGTGATGTTGCACATTTCGGTGGTAAACGGAAGACGACAGGAGAGCGTGTAGGTTGGATAGGAAAACAATAAGATAAAGGTCCAGCATGCAACCAGAATCACTAAGAGAATGTGTCAGAATAAAAGATAAGGAAGAATACTTCAAGCGATATTGAACAAGCAAACAAATGGCCAGAGGATCGCAGAGAGCATTAAGAATACCTTGTGGCATTTCATGTAAATATCGTCTAAAACTTCAGGTAGGGTGGTGATGGTGTGAGAGATCCATTAAAGAACCGGATCTAAAGCCGAAACAATAATCGCGGATTTTGTACTGCATATAGTTGACCTTGAGTCATGACTACTGCAGCGCGATGGCAGCACTCCTCTCAGGCCTAGCGGGGTTTCGGTTTTGGATAGCAGCTTCATTTGAAGCTCAACGGCTGCCGCAGCTGCTCATACTGTTAGTCTAGCTGCGCTCTTCATGTTTCGATCACATAGTAGATTTACCTGAATCTGTATCTGCTTTCGCATCCGTGTTCAAGCCTTCGAGCGAATTCTGGAGACCGGCACTACGGCGTGAGAGGCGATATCTATCTGATATGGTTCCTCGTGAAGTTTAGATTCCAGTAAAGTTAACAAGCGGACACATATAGAGAGGTAAAGAATTTACTCACCCTCTAGGTTGGAAGAATAGGGTACGGCGTGTTCCGAGTTATGTACACTGGGAGAGCCGTTATATGGGTTGGGAACAGTCGGAGTGGTCGGCTTCAATGTAGTGGATGTAAACACAGGCCCTGCATTCATTGCCGCCACGACAATTTAGGCTGTTGTGCCTCATTATTGTCGTCCTCTCCGGTTGTCTTCCTCTTGTCTCGTGCAGATTTGATCGATCCCCTCAAGTTCGGTGGTCCACGTTGCCCGAGCCTTCGCTTGTTGGTGCTCAAACTGATTTGCATGCTCTTTCCTACGGTCCACTTTCTTTTCTAGTTCGACAAGCTTTTCATCATTGGGGTCGCTTGCCATTGTCGATTGCGATTGTGTTACGGAATACACTTCAACTTGAAAGAGCTGGGACTGCTGACGAGAACTCTAAGTATTCAAGGTTCTGATTGTAGTACATCTTTATGATCAGTTGGAAGATGTTAACCAAGCGACTAGATTTTGTCGTTTCATCATCTCTATCAATGGTTTTGAAACATTATGAGACCGACCATGGAATGGTTTATGGGGATGGCTTTACCCGATCCTGAGACAATCAACCCTTACCGCACAGGCCTACAGAGGTTCCATTTGCGGGCTGATTTGCCTAATTTTGGCAAAGAGCGAGCAGGATCCAAGCCAATGTAATGGAGAAAGCTGTGGCGTGACGATGTAACAATGAAAGCTGTATCACACAGCCGGCTTAGGGTTCAATTTCGGCATTCAGTGTTCGGATGAAGAAATGAAAGAAGCTACAAGTACAGGGCTTTACGGGGTTGGACAAACATTGAGCGAAAACCAGATCTTGGCACTCACCAGGTATCGAGGTACTGTGTAAACCCATTCATCTCATGCCACCCCACCCAGTTGATGCCAAGGCTCCAGTTAGATTAGATTAGATTAGATAAGAACATCCTCCTCTGAGGGGCACAAAGGTATAGAAGCTTTGAACCCTGAGACTATTTCGCACGCAAATTTCTTAATTCTCTTGACTTTAGGTCCTGCCTTCCTCTGTCTGTAGGCAGAGACCCCTACGTTCCAGCCCGACCCCACCAGCGAGACACACTCGAACATGGAAAGTGCCAGCATCGACCCCCAGCCAGCAGACGGTGGCACACTCTACCCCAAGCCCGAAGGCTGGGACTGGATGACCGACGACGAGCGCTATTCGGCTCTAAAACAAGAGCCGAAACCGGATCACGCAGCCGCGAAAAACGCACTGTTGCAAGCGCGGCGGTCCGTCCTCCACGACATCTACTCTGAGCGAAAGGCCATCGAAGAAGCCCGCCAAGCGCTTATTTGGTTTGGTTTTCCCGCACATCTAATTGCACCGCTAGCCACGAAAAGCTCATAACGCAGATAAAGCCCCCGCTTCTCCATCGTTCTTGACGCGCCGCCGCGCCTCTCCCGTTCCCAGCCCAGCTACACCTTCACCGTCTCTGCCACCTACGACGCCGATCCCGCCCGCAGCGGGCGCCGCGTTGTCTTCGATGCAGACTGCGGGCCTCTCGCTCTAGGCGCATTACACATGCGTCTCTACTCCATCTACAGATCCGCAGCGTGCGATGCCGGGGACCGCCTACCGTACCATGGATCGGGACCATGTATGCGCCGACGAAGAGACCCCGGCGGCAGATTCAGCACGCACGTCGAGATCACGAGCCTTGCCAGCTATGTCGAGCTTGCGCCCGGAGAGAGCGTGAGTAGGGAGATGCGGCTGGATCTCGATGAGCGGCGTGGCTGGAAACGGCATTTGGAGGTGGGCAAGGAGTACTGGCTGAGGTACGATGGCTGGAATGGGTCTGGACTGGGTAGGCACTGGCGGTTTGGGAAGCTTACGGTATGCTACTACTCGTGGCTTGTGGGATAGGCCAACTTGGCATAAGGAGCTGATGGGACTGTAGGACCTGAAGCTTCCGATGCGGATACTCATCCAAGACCCAAAGGCGATCGCTATCCCACTTGAAGCTTCCAACGCCGTTAGGTTTGAGGTCGTTGAGTGAGTCCTTGGGCTTTGACTTTTAGTGTATTTCATTGTATAATTTCTGTCATTTTGGGCCTGCTCAACACAAGATACGTGTTTCATAAATCAGCGCACAGCATAGTAACAAAGAAATTGGCAAATCACAATCAAGATTGCAAAAATCGTCATTTCGCCCGGCATGCCACAACACATCTCTACAGGCTTGTATTAACCTCTCAAACATCAGCTCCATGCACATTGTATAAAAACCCACCACAGGGTTGTTCCTAGGATGCTAGCCCGAATGCCCTCGTTTACACCATAGTATAAGACCCAACAGCTCCCTCCACGGTCTCTGCAATCGAACAGTCCGAGATACCGTTGCTTACCCGAAAGCTCTGCTCGATACATGTATTCCCCGAGTCGATCGGTACGACAGCATCCTCCAATGAGTTCAGGCCGCTCCTGCCAACGCCAAAGACTTTTGTCGAGTGTCCTGAATCCTTGAATCCTGGCCGATCGAACACATATATGGGCGCAGTTGATACGACGTCTTGTTCGGATACCTGGAGTCTTTGTTTGAGCCTATGGATTTACGGTTGACGACTCGATCCCGCAGGGGCTTGAGGGACGGGGACGGTAGGCGCAGATGATGGCGGGGGAGGTTTCTGAACTAGGGTTTGGGCGACGTGGAGTGAGTGAGTGAGTGATTCGAATACGGCAGAGAAGGGGTAGGCGGATGAGAACTTACGAGGACTGTATGTTCACAGAGTAGATGTCCAAGTAACGATTTCAGTTGCTTTTCGAGATAGAATGGATAGTAGTTCTCAACGTACTGTACAGGTGAGGTCTACATGGGCGTTGAGCTTATGTAGAAGCGTGGTAGGTTTTTATAGCAGCACGAATCTCTGGGGTTTGTAATGACTAGCTCAGACACATATAGTCGAATTCGAAATCCAGACTTACGAAAAGTCCAAGTGCGAACGGTACACGGAGTACTTTCTTTTTCTGGATGCGCAATTTCAGGTTCTCAAACGATAGTGATGGGAAGAAGTGAGAGACTAAAGTCATGGAAGATGTCATAAGCTAATCGCGATTAGCGTCAGGGCGTACAGCGAACAAGCAGCATGGTGTCAGATTGAAGGAGTGCAACGTTCGATGTTAACGGCCAGCTCTGAGCATGTAGCTCCAGGAATCATGAGAATTGCTGGTTTGCATTGCGCGAGTGATAAGCCACAGGCAACGGTACTAACGCACATGTAGACTATTGGCATATATCAAATATTTACGTCAGAAGTTGTTAGGGCCTATTAGCCTCGGTAGGAGGATAGCAATAGAGGACTTTCCAAAGACACTCGCCGCTACGGCTATGGGCTGGCTGATCTTAGTGTATTCGAAGATGGATGCGAGGAGATCTGGACTAAGATAGAAAAGGTGGTCGGCACCGGCACCTCCATGCAATACGACGACGGTCAAAAGTGCAAAAGTAACCACATAGAGGATCCTTCAAGAGTCAGGTCAATGGTTGGGATGGATGATGTAGAAGAAGTGTTTGTTTACCCATGCTACCAACATTGAATAGTCGTCCAGGCCCAAACTTTTAATCTTTGTCCTAACATACATAAAGAAATCAAGACCATTGTGAGAGGCACTGGAGCCCGGAAGGCTGTAAGAAGTACCACTGCTCTGCCTCAATCCCTATCAGAAGGAGGAGTGAGGGTTCCCATACTGGTAATAGATCAAATGATAGGTATAGCAGTAGACGAGAAGGAACTCGGAAGATGGAGGGAGATACAATAACTATATATGCATAATTAGAAGCGAAGATAGGAGAGTTCTAACCCAGCTTCTACGGCGCTGTTGAGTGTTCCATATTCAAGAAAGCCATCAACCTTGCTGCAGAAAGAGCTCTTTAGGAAATGTTTCATGACTTGCGAATCTAGGCATACTTTATGGGTGTCTGTGGCACTGCTGCGGTCTTGCTGTGGTTGCTCTGTTAGGCTCCCACTCCCACTGTGCCATCATGGAAGATATCGGTAGGTACAAGAGGCTGAATCGTTGCTGCGCATGGTTTGGTCGTTGACAGACTTGAAAAACTTGTTCTCCCTGATGGTGGACCGACCCTGAAGAAGGGGCGTTGATCGCTTGAGGATGTATACTGACACCAGAATGATATTGCTGTATATAGAGATTAAGTGACCATATTTATAACCTAGTCGTTGATGGCGCAGAATCAATGATCTCCATCATCCTTCGTCGAAGGTGCTTTGGCTAGCACTGATAGAAACGCCAATCACCTCAAGCATCTCAGGCTCGGAAGGCGCGGCATACAAAAGGATGTTAGCTTGCATATACTCTGTTGCCATGCAGCTGACACGGAGCTTGGTTTGGAGTTTGACTTCCTATCCTAGCTGGAACTTACCAATGGAATAAGGCTAGAGAGCTGCGCGTGTCTTCAGGTTTTGCCTCTTTTGCGATAATCTTTGATCGATAACGTGAAGGAGGAGCGGGCAAGTTGAGCCCTCAAATCATTGGGGTCACGCGCTCAATCTTGCTGCTTTTCTCGTGCTCTACCTCGCAGGGCTCAAGGTAGATGTCATGTTTCGAGTTGTGGTAATACAACAGCTCTTTCCCGTCCCGGCCGTGCTCTATCGATTTTTATCTGTCCGTGATTGTACGCTGCTTGCATAGATGACATTGAAATGTCCCCCGTCACTGATTCTTGGGTGCACCGGGGCTTGCTAGGATCGCGTAGACAATATGTCAAATGTTTGATTGCTGATTTTTGGGTGTAACGGCTATTTCGAGAAACATCGCCCTATCAGGACGTTGAATGCATACGGCTTAGATTTAGCGCTTGCCTCATCTCTCCCACGGTTCCGATACGCTCTAATACCCTCACGACCCACGCCTTCAATCCGGGTTCCAGATTAGGCACACGGCACACCTTATGGAGTGACCACAATAGAGCTATGCTGTTTGACAACTTCCCACGGTCGCCAGCAATAGAGCTGAAACAACGTAGGGTTCCGTTCGTGTCGATGTCGCCAAGCAGATAGGGTACGGATGCGCAGATGTCATTAACGTTGGCAAGGACAGCCGCGCGCACAACGGCTGGTGTCGGCAAGCTCGGGGGTGGCCAAATAGGGTGCTTCTGAAGGAGGAGAAGAAGCTCGTACAGCGTGTGAAATAAATGCAGGCGTACGCATCGTACTGCATTCCACAGGGTGGCAACGGCCTTGGTGGGATACGTGTCAATGCGCAAAGGATACGAGGATGTTCGCTCCTGATCTCCATGGATTTCAGCATCATCACTGGGTTCCACAATGCGAGAAAGGAGGGAAGCACAGGCCGTGTCTGAGGATTCGGTATCAGAGCTTTGATGGGCGGAGCTGGACGCGGAGGTGGAAACGCAAGGACTCGACGAGCGTGTTGGAAGCGACCGCCATCGCCAATCCTCTGGTGCATCATCGATGTTGCGCTGCACTTCTTGATCTGCGTCTAGCACCTCGCGGATAACCACTCTCAGGCTCTCCGCCCATACCCCATCTCTCTTACAGATCGCCACTTCTTTAATTTCTCTCGCACGGCCACAGACGTCGGCGACACGCCCACTCAGCCGAGCCGAAATATCTCCTAGCCAACTGGCATATACCCCAAGAGGCCAGTCAGCTAATCCGAGCGTCGGCCGCTTTCGATCCGCAAGATCTCTCCATAACAGCACCCTGTTAGTGGAGGCGAAAAGACTACGTCCGACAGGGGACGAAAACTGGGCGGAGCCGCGCATCCTAAGTAGGGTGGATTGGCCGCGAAAGTGCGCATGGAATACCTCGCCGAAAGGTTGCTCGCCGGTGATGATCTGATGAATTAGAATCAGTCACTAAACCGAAGACGATGAAGTAACAAACGAGAAATTCCAACAAAGTACGAAAGGAAATAAACAAAACAAAAATGGATAGGAAAATGAAAGTACCTCGTAGTTCGCTAACAAATTCAAGGTAGCCAACGTTTCATCGGCAGTGGCTCGTGTCTTGCTCCTAAGCGCGACTCCAAGATCTAACAAAGCCTTGCCATACGCCCTGCGCGCGAGAACAGCAAGGCGGTCTATGCTGGACGTGTTTGCCAGATGAGCTAGCGCAGCGGCTTCGACTGCTTTGACCAAGTGAATTGACGAGCAGGCGCTGTACATAGCTGGCAAATACTCATAAAATCCCCACGTAGAGCGAAGCAAATCAGGAGGGTCGACATATTCAGTGAAGAAGAGGGCAACAGCCTGAGCGGTCCAATCGTTCGACATGGGACCGGGAAGGGTAAAGGTAGGAGTTGGGCTCGGCGTTGGACGACGGAAAACCAAAGATCTTGCGGTGGTCGACCCGAGGTTGAAGCGAGCCGTGGTACTGTCCTGAGACTCTGAAGGATGTTGATGCCGCACCTTGCCGTTTTTTGAGCTCTTGGGCGTGCGGCGGAAGAGCTCACTTTCAGCTAGCCGGTGCAGACGCGGCCAGCGCGCATACATCGAGCACAGGCCGGTCGGGACTCATCGCACTTTACTTTCATAGCCCGGCAAACGTTGCATCCACGGCTGGGGTGGCCGGGGTTGGGCATGGTGGCCGAGGTTCCAGAGAAGGTACTGGGACTGATGAAAGACGGTTGACAAGAAAAGCGGTCAATTAGAGATCAGAGAAGAGAATTGGTGGCAACAAGATAGTACAATACGACAGGAGCATGGAGAAAAAAGGACTCTCAACTCAATGTAAATACTTGAGCTTTCATCAAGACGAGCTGAAGGATTACATACATGACTGATGACTGTTGAGCAGTCGCTGTCAGCCGCGCCATCTCGCGTCAGCGCCTCAGCATCAATACCTACAGGCTACAGTAATCATTGAAATTCTTACTGCACAGTTAGTGCGAAAAAGTCTTCGGCACCTTTTTCTTTTTTACCCCGCCTTCGCAATTACCCCCCCATAGGCATTTGCATAGCACACCTTCCAAACCAGCTGGAGAACATCGAATTTTGAGCTATGAATTCAGTAGAGGAAGGGCTAAAATCTCCTCAAATTCGGAGTTTCAATATTTGATATGTTAGCCCTTCGCCTTGATTACAGCTGCACATCTGCAAGACATGATACTGGAAATTAACCTCTTTATTATCTTCTCTCGTATGTTCATTCAGACTCTCTGTAAAATCCGAAACAGCTGAGTTTCAGCTTTATCATCTTTGTTCTGTAATGAATTCAGATTTAAATAGACTTTATACTAAACAATCAATTCTGCTACGGTTCTACGAAACCCTCGTTTGGCTCTGAGGTACTACATCTTCGTGAACAATCAAGAAGACGTTATTGGGCTGAAGCTGTGCGCGCTCAAAGCACCAGTATTCAATGATCATGTATTCTCAACTGATTGTTAATCGATTAATCACAAGGGAAAGACCACCTCAGCACAAGATAGTAAAGAGAATTTAGATAGTAATTTAGATAGTATTTTTCAGTATGACATTATTCAGATATTTTCAATTTTTTTGATACACATTTAGTTAGACAGCTATTGGTTGAGATCATCACGCATTATGATTAAGCTTTCAAACCTAATATCTTTCATTCCTAGTTGCATTTTCTCATTCATCTGCTGATGCTTGACGATGTTTGAAATCGAGTCGAATAGATCTCATCACACAACGCTGTTGTTGTGCGAGATTCATCGACAAGCCTTAACGAATATAGAGGGAAGGAAACTTGAGACCTTTAGATTTAAATTCAATTCAAAGAAATTGTGAACAACGAAATGTGCAACATTTTTTCAAATGAAGTGATAAAGTAAATAAACTAATGAAAGATGAAATGCGAAAAACGCGTAGTAAGCGAAATTAGTTGTAACTGTAGCTATTTCTCAAGCCTCGCAGCCACATGCTGCAAGGCTTCCAACTCTTCCTGCTGATATCCCTTGAATTTCCCCTCGCCCATCCACCCCAACAACGCAAACCCCTCCTCGACCAAACCCTTCGCCTCCTCCACCCTCCGCTGCCCCCCTACCGCCTCGATCAACTGCCTCAGCGTCCCCAAAGCCTGCGGACTCTCGTTGCCATACCGCTTTTGCAGCACCGGTAGCAGCTGCCGCGCAATCTCTTCCGCTTCGGCGTACTTGCCCTGCTCGACCAGAACGAATCCGAGATTACTTCTCACCGCCAGGGCAGAATAGGGGCTGTCGCGCTCCCGGATGGTTAACAGCTTGCGCCAGGTCTGCTCGGCTCGCGCGGGCGAGCCGGCCTCGGACTGCACCAGTCCTAGTGTGTGCATGGCTTTGAGGGTGTCGGTGTGGTCGGGCCCGAGTGAGTCTTCTTTCGCAACGACACTGTCTGCGGCGAGGCTTTCGAGAGCTTTCGTTCTGCCTGTCGGTGTTCCGTTCGCAATTGGTGGTTGAGCTAGCTGGTTCAGTTCGGCTTCGGTGAAGGTGGACTTGATTTGCTCGACGAGTCGAGGGAGGATCCAATCTATGGACTTGTTGTTTGGTGACATGGCGGACGGCGGGGGAGAGCTTGAAGTAGTCATTCTTTTAGACCTCTGGAATATCACTCCTGATGATTAGTGAGGTGTGGGTGTGATGTTGACCGATCTTATAGACTAGAGGGTGAACTGGAGACGTATGAAGCATTGTGAACATATAAGATTCGGATATTGCAGCCTAGGAGCGGGGTTATATTGTAACAATATTACGCCAATTACTCCTCATAACAAAGATTGTGCTCCCGTTGACCAAGAGACGATCAACCGACACCGACGGTGTGCATGGTCCAACGACTGAGAGACAGGTTATCCTGAAACACTTCCCTACGTGTGGTACCAGAATATTACGACAGTTCAGCCAAGTAAGCAATAAGACAATCACGGCCAGTGCGACGAATTACTGTACCAATACTCTATCGACTCCTCCGGGTAGAAACATGTTGTCGGCACTACGTGTGACTTTTCCCACCTGTCTACTACAAGTCAAAGGTATGGATACTACACAAGCAGTCCCCGCTCCTGTTCAGGAACTCCTCCCACCACGCCTCTTCCCCACGGCCGCATTCTCTTCTATCCACTCCATAAGGCCACCCCAATCCCGACACCAATGCTTTACTCCCCACCCCCTTAAAGGACTCTCTCCCGCCTCCGGCTCCTGATCCGGCCCCTCCAGCGTCGTGTTCGCGGCACACATAATCCCTTGCCGGACGTAATTGAAACAGTGCTCTGCATGATGCAGCTTCACAAGAGAGGTCGCTGATCTGTTCGGTGCTGTAGTTGTTAAAGCAGCGATAGGTGTAAGTGTGTAGATTCTATGAAGGTGAAGGTTCAGCTAACTAAATCAACAGATACTTCTGACTAACCCGATTAGGATAGGCCCTGAGCATCACATGCATCAACAGTAGCTAGGTCTATGTACTGTATCTGAAGGTCTCGGAGGCAGTGTAATTGGTGGTAAAAAGATACCATGTAGGCGTTAGAGACTTCAGGGACGACGTTGGTGTTGGGAAGGAGGTCGTAGGCGAGAGGGAGTGGGTATATAGATGAAGCCAGCGTGCTCTTTATCTGAATGAATGAAGTGGGTCAGTTTCAAACCTTTGAAACGGCCGAGAATCTGAATTCTTGGGCTTCTAACCACGGGGCATCTGTGGGAGAGGAAGGGGGCGACGGATAAGAGATACTTTTGATCAGTTGGTTGTTGATCATCGACGAAAACAGAGTCTTGATTGGGTACTATATTGGCTATTAGGTCAGCGTTCGTGTTAGCTTACATAGTGGCGGAAGAAGAAGAAGAAGAAGAAGAACAATCAAAGGAAAAAGAAGGAGGAAGGATTCATGAACGATTCTGTAGAGTGCTCTGTCGTCGTAGAGTGTTGTTCTTTAACAGAGATTTTTTCCAGCCTTACCAGCAACAGTTGATAATCGAGCTCTCATGTGATCCGATGATCATTTAAGGTACCTTGGAAAGATAACCCGTAGTGACTCTTGATGAAGATAGTCCAATAGGTTGGAATCTATTCTGATGACGGCAATGATAAAGCATACAAAGCGCTTGATGCATCGATCGAGCTATCATCAGTATCTGCGCAATGTAATTGTCTAACAAAACCATTACTAACGCCGCTATATTTATGTCAGTATACAACTTTGCTTGACAGCGGGAAAAAAGACTCTAGAAAAAATACACCAAGGGCTCTGCACAGTTCAAATTCTCTCGTAATAGATGAAGAGTCTTTAGTACTTCATGCTTATTTCTCTCCTACCACCTTCTTTTATCCCTGCTCGAGAACAAGATCAGAATCTGTAACAAATTTCGCCGAAAATATCAACCGGGTTAAATGCCTTCCCAATGGCGAAGATCCCCAGCGGACCACCACGATATGCCAAGCCTGCCGAGCGATTGGTGATATAAGGTCGATAGCTATAGACGAAGTGGAAGAGTAAGGAGAAGATGGTCATTTCGACGCAGAATATGATGGCGGGGAGATAGACGGTCAAACCCAGGTAGGAGAGCTTGCTGCTTGGCTGGAATCGGGCACCCGCGATGGAGAAAGCGAGCTTTTGTAGTATGTTAGCTATGCCAAGCAGAGACACAATGTGGAGTAGCAGGCCTTACTGTTTGTATGAAGTCGAGTCCGACTATAAGCTTGAATGCAACAAGTTTCGACACTATTCTTTGGCGGTGGAGTCGGGGGTGCATTTGCTTCGTAAACTTTATAATGGCAATGATGGCAACGGCGGCTGAGATAGCATGGATGATTGTCAACTACGTAAACGTTAGCTATACCCTATAAAACAAGGGTTGGAAGATGTCGCGGTTCCTCCTTACCCAGATATGAGCAAAATGAATGCTATTCGAGCTGCGGCAGAAATATCCAGTAGCCTGCGTAATGTCGGTGATAAGGGCGACTAGAGTAGCTACACCGATGTATTGACAGACGAGGGTGCGGTTTCTCTGGTATGATATTTAGCAATGTCGGTGTTCGTAAAAGTTTTGGAAACATACTCTGATGCCATTGAGATCTACGCCTGAAGCTGCCGCGCCGCCCAACTTGAAATTGTGTTCAATTACTTCGAAGGACTGGCCTTCCCCATCCGATCCATTCGGACTCGGGAATAGATAGTCGCAAACTAAGAAGAAGAAGCTCGCTAGAGAGATAGCCTCGCATGCTTTGCCCCATGGCACGAGATAGATGGCGGAAACTCCGAGATAAATAGTGATGAAGTATATAAGTGCGAAAGTTGGAATGAGTGCGGTGATGCGGATTATTCTGGCCAAGGGTTAGGATAGGCGTGGCAGGGTAAAGGTCTCAAGACGTACTTTATCTGCTCCGCAGGGCGGCTTAGGTGCGTAGCATGAAGGAAGATGAGAGTGGCGGATATCAGAATAGCGACTCCCATGCTAATACCGGCTATGTACATGCTAAGTTGGTGGAGCGTCAGCGAGCCTGCGATCGGAGAGATATCTGGCAACACTGTTAGTGTCTGGTTCGGTACCCTTTGAGTGACATCGGTTACTTGCCGTTGAGTGGGGTAGGTAGTTCCGGGCACACGGGCGCTGGCCCACCATTGAATATACCCATATCGATATGTGAGAGAGAAACTGTTGGAGTTTGGATGGCACCGCTGGAGATTTGTAGGAAGATCGCAGTAGAAGCCTAGGGAAAGGTAGGCAAAGCACACCAACGGCAAGCACGGAGAGGGACACAGAGCAGTTGTGATAAGGGTATACACAAGTAGTCGATGAGGGGTAGGGAAAACGGAAAGAATAATTTGGGCCATGATGGGAGACATATAGTATGATGTCTTATGTAGTACTGAAAGGGGCTGTGGGCCGTAGTACTAAGACTGAAATGACAAATGGCACTTCGCTGCAGTAGCAGGCAACGGAAGACAGTCAGCATATGCCTGACGAAGAGATTGCAGACTCATACAGAGGAAACAGTTTAGCTGAAATGTTGATGGTTGAAAGCTGAAGACGCGATGCGATGCGACACGCCATTGCCCGCAAGGCTGAGAGAGCCAGCCAAAATCCACGTTTAGTTCCGAGGACAAGCAAGCACTCTTGACAAGGGTACTCTAATTTAAAGCTGATCATAATTCGCTTTTCGAATAGATAAAGATATTACACTGCCTTCATTCGTTGTTCATCGTTCATCTTGGAAGTTGGACTGGCACGTCTGGTTAGAGTAAGCCTGATACGCTAAACTTGATCGGGGTTGGTGTGCGATGCGACGATGCCGATGCGATGCGACGCCAAAGTAAACACTGCATCACTTCGCGATGACTGAAGTTCGTCTGCGGGTGAGAAAGAGTTATAAGAATAATTGTTGAATCTCTCCGTGCTACCGTCGTACTCTGGTGATAATCAGATCTTTGTAATCTTTATTCCTTATCAAGGCCTTCTACCGATCTTTTCTCGACCAAGATTTCCTTCCTTTTCTTTGACAATTCGTTTGAGAGTACACTACTGTTTCCCTCGCTTGCCTAAGTCTGTTTCAGTAACCATACTTCAGTATATATGATATTATCCCATCTATAATTTTCATGTATAAAAGATACAAACCGTGTTTATATTGATTGTAAGATTGAAAATAAAAGGATTACTATTTTTTGGACTGTTTTGACCATCTTTCTATTAACTACAATTTATTGAACTGTCTTTACCATCTTACTGTTTCGTTATTCTGCTACCTCATACTCTTCAGCTCTTCGCAGCATCGTTTTTGATAGTGTGCAGCTGTGTTCAAAGAGGAGTGTACATCTTCGTGGGAGTAGACCGAAAGGCTCGTACTGAAGGTATTGATAGCCACTAGAGCGTGTGAAGTCTGGAAACCAAGCAGACGGAGCTAGCGCGTGTGCATGTAGGAAATCGGAGGACGGTTGAGTTGTGCACGTCGCTTGTAGATGTCTTTGCCCGGTTCATCAGGATACTCTAGTCGATAAAGACCATCAAGGATTTGAACCTTCGGTAGACCGTATAGTTGAGAATCGCAGGGCGGGTGAGATTAACTGACATTTCGGACTCCACATAAGATCTTTTCTTCTTAGAGGCGAGTTTTGCGTCGCGGTGCATGGGGAGTTCAGCACGGTACTGATCTACGAAGGCATCCTCACGAGACCATTTCTTCTTAGAAGCGAGTCTTGCGTTGCGATGAATGGAAGCTCAGCATGTTACTGATATCCCAAGGGTGGGGTTGTTCGGTTGCAGTGTCGTCTGCGTCTTCGGATTCGAGTTGGTAGACTTTCCACCAGTTTTTACGTGGGGTTGCCGTGGCTTGGACGTCTTCGGGTAGTGAGTCGGAGATTACACATGAGTCGTCCGTTTCGGCTGCAGTATTTCTGTACCCGAGGTTGATGAGGTGGAGGGTACATGTGAGATGTTGATTTCGCTGGCAGCGCCTTGTACGTCTTCGGCTGGCTGGTGGATTGAAGGTTTCGATGTCCGAGCCGTCAGGGCAATTGGATGATGGCCCGCGAACAAGTGCAGTTGTGATCAAACGACCGTAAGGGCCCAGTGTCTGAAGAGTCTCGGGGAACTCGGCAGTCGTGAGGGGACTACGGCGGTCACTGAAACGACGTTCTCTGAATCGTGTTTGCAAATGTTCCCTCAAAGGCGTGCTTCGGTACGGTCCAGAGCTGGATGAGGCCTATGAACAACTACAGCGACCGACTCTCGTAATTTGAGAGGTTCGAAGAGGTCGCCCTTTCAGGCTTTGCGTGTATCCGATAGGCGCGCTGTATGTGTGCCCGATATCTGTGGGGGGCCGAGATAGTGTCGGTCAGTATTTCCCCGAGAATACTTGAGTATATATATATATATATATATCGACAAAGGAGAGTGTGTATATAGTGTAGAAGAAGCAGCTGCTTGGTTGGTTTGATTCGAGGTCTGGAGGGTTTATATACTGATTTTCCAGGCGACATTGTCATATCTTTTCTTTACAAGAGTGGTAACTAGACAGCGCAATTGTTGCCTTTTCTGGGCAATGGCATTGTGCGCGCCACTCAGCGTGTAGCAGCCAGGATGTTGCAAACACAATTCAGCATCGTTGGTTTCATAACAGAATGACGTTGTTTCTCTACTCTTTGTTAAGAAACTGCCGCAGAATGGCTCTTCGCGGTCGATTCTTGGACATGCCTTCAGTTACTTACTCGAAAGTGCTGCTTCTCAAGACCGATGAAGGACTCTCGGAAGGGTAGAGATGAAGGTCTAGGCGTTGGTAAGTCGCATTTTCAGGTATTGTATCAGATGTGAATCACGGTTTGACTATTTTTTTTCATGTAGCGCGAACTTTGTGGAGCTGTGTTATGATTCTTTGTTTTCCGTCCAGTTACTTCCAGGTATGTCTCGAGCGTGCTTGCAGAATTGCGGACCCCGAACATCTGGATGAACTTTTCGTTACCACCTGTCCATTGTCGCATGTTCGATGTGCTCGATGTCAAGATTTCGACACTTCCAGTTACTGTTCATGTTTCAACAGATGCGACAACGCATCCATCTTGTTAAGATATATCAAGGTCTCCTTTTTATTTATTCCTTAAAGCGTTCAGAAGACCTGCGAATTCAGAATTACCGAGCATAACGGCAAGTCTGATATCGAATCCATCTAGATACTATTTCTGTGCCGTCAGTTCTAAAAATTAGAAAGTGCCGTCGATATGTCGGACTCGGACGTCGATATGCCGGATGCTGATATGCCGGACGCTGACCCAGGTTCAGACTCCGAGTGGACAGATACTTCCGGCTCCGATAAGAGTGACGCACCAGGTCCCGATCCGACTGATTTTTCAGACTCACATTTGCACGACAGAGTGCCTAAAGAAGTAGGCTCACGTTACGTCGCCCAAAGGCCAACGGTTTCTCTGAGTCTGATTTCCGAAGACTCATTCGATCAGGGATGTATAATATGCTTAACTGCGTTCGACCTACAAGAATCGACCCGGGATGTGATTCAAATGGGATGCGGCTTTGGTCACTGTTTCGATAGGGAATGTATTAATGCGTGGCTGTCCGAAAAGGGCGCTAATCAGAATAGTTGCCCGATTTGCCGTCAAGAGTTTTTTGAGAAGCAAGTAAAGAAAGAGGAAGACGAAGAAGACGAAGAAGAAGACGAATCTGTCCTAGAGGGTGAGTGGGAGTGGCCTCAAGATGACGACGGCAGCTTGCAATGGCTTGCAAATCTCATCGATCTCAAAGCCATCAGAACAGACCTCCACCTGTATGCAGAGCTTCATCGGGAAGGAATTCTCCGCATAGCACCCGATCCAGAGGCGACGCAACTGGATTGTCACGAAGAGCTCGCTCTTTTGAAGGACATTCGCCGGCGACAGGGACAACGTCCCCGCAGTGCGCATGTTCCAAACGAAGAATATCACAGACATCTCGAATGCATAAGGCGTACTCCAGGGACTTGGGATCAATTTCCTGACGCTTGGCTGTTGCGTATCGCTTTCCCCGCGTAAGATCCTGCATGATACTTGTTTGCTTTTGGACTGGACTGACCTCGACATGCCAGACTTTCGAAGAGGGGAAGGAGACCCTAGTTTCTTTGTGATAGGATATCCCTCCTTTGAGTAATAATATCTTTGTGCGTAAATAATACTATTGTTGATTAAATGCTTTCAAAGAACTTCCTTTCAGCTTGCAAGACTTTGGTCAAATACTTCTTCACTGTAAAAACTTGACCACTTTGCTTGCTTCTTGTGATCCTTCTTCAAACCATACGTCTCATTGCCATGGTCGATACTAACATGTCCGGCACCAGCTCATCGAACGCTGCCACGTCCGATGCTGCAATACCCGAAAGAGGCACATCCGACACTTTCACTGGGTCAGGAATTGCTGACGGTCTTCAGACAGGACATCAGACGGAGCTTCAGACCATCTCTGGGTCATTATATGTCGCATTACTCCCAACAGTCCCTTTAGATTCTCTGGCTGCGGCTGCCGAAGATCGAAGATGCGCACTATGTCTCACTACCTACAATCCGGACAACGAGGAACCCGTCATTCTACCTTGTGCCCACAACTATGACCGCGGGTGTATCAATGAGTGGCTGTCGGAGGAAAAAGCAGGTAAGACCACATGCCCGACCTGCCGTAAATTCCTGTTCGAACATGACCAGAGCCTTCTCGTACGACGTCCACAAGATGACGAAGACGATGCCAACCTGGCGGCGTTCCTTGAGACCGGTGAAACAGAGCTTGATCGGTTTGAACGAGAACTTGAAGAACGTCTTGCATTCGTGTACGACGTCTTCTCTGCGGGCTGCGTGCGCAACGATTTCGAGTTGTACGATGAGCTGCGCCGCGACGATGCGGATCTGCCACCGCGGAACATCGTGCTCGACGGGCTCGAGCTTAGTGTTCAGGAAGAACTAGCGCTGTTCGCCCAGCTCCGGGAGCGGGGGGAGCTCGTCCTGCGTATGGAACTAGAGGACCGCACAGAGTGGCTTGCGAGGCTTGGCGACGAATCTTTCAGCCTGCGAAACATCAGCGGAACTTGGATGCATGACGATAACGCGCTCTTCTGCGAGGAGGCTGGGCGAAACCTTCTTCGGGAGGCTTTCCATGCTGGGGCTGACCTCAATCGATATGCAGGTCTTGTTTACGACCTTCTTGATCTTGGCCAGCGGTGAGATAATCTTTCTTATCGCGGGATAGCTTATGACTGAGAGATTGAGACTAAACTTCACTTATACCATCTTACAATATCAAACATTCCGTTCGCTAAAGATTGACAGTATTGTTGCCGGGTTTTTTTTGATCTCTATATAGGGAATGGGTATGATACCTACTCTGCGGTTTTCGCTCTTGCTCGCCTCATTACACCTAAATATTCTCAGTAGGATTGGCACGTGAATCTGGGAATTGTTGTGTGTCGCTAGACGCTCTTAAGTCTTCACTGTGGCTATCACTTTGTCCGACAGAATACAAACCTCAACACAAAGCTAGTGTTGACATTTGAGCTATCCGTCTAGGATTTTACGGTTCGCTTAGGATCGAGTAGTGTTATCTATATTGAATCATTGAATCATTCGTCAGTCAGAAAAAGTAACTGTCCTTGATAATGCGCGCTCACTTTCAAAGATCAGAGAAAGCGATGAATCCTTCCTTATTTCTCTAGAAGTTCCAAACACGACATGTCAAATACTCAAGCAACGAACGTTTACCGTCAGAGTACACAATGCCCATCTTTGGCAGCAGACGACGCAGAGAGCGCTCTCGAGACCCTAGCCCCAGAGACGGACGTCACAGGACCAGTGAGAAAGACTTTTGAGAGCAACTTTGGCAGAGTTTATGAGAGAGTCCGCTATGACGGAGTCGGCTTCCCCAGCCTTCCTATGGGTCTCCCTCCTTGGCATCGCTCTCCGCGCCCTTATGCAGGAATGCCCGTTCGCGCAGTTCACCCACCTGCACTTGATGTGAATGTAGGATCTGGTGCCGGTCGCGTTATCCTTGGATCCCAATACGTAGCTGGGCTTCCTCTTCGTCGACCTTCCCAGCTCCCAAGTGACCGTCAAACATGTGGCACCTGTCGCGAAGATTATGCGGATGATCAAGATGGTGTCGCAATAGTCCAATTGCCATGCTGCCAGAACAGCATCCATCGCGAATGCATTCTGCTTTGGGTGGGAGAATCTAAGGCAAATAAAAATACCTGTCCGTTCTGTCGTCATAAGCTGTTCACAAGATTACATTACACTGGACGAGGCCTGGATCTAGATGATCTTGAAATCACGATGCCGGCCGAAGGTATGAACATCGCGATGATCGCGATGACCGACCGTCGCTTCATTCCACAAAGCTCGAACATCTCGATTCGCGATACTGGATATGGCGACCACCGCTTAAGACTCGCCGACATTCGGCGCCAGGGCGCTCTCAAGGATCGCCGGCTATACCAGCAGCTCCTAGCAGGCGGAGCACGTTTGGCAGGCAACCTGCAGCTTGATACTCACGTGCTGAATTTCGACCAAGACCGCGCGATGTTCGAAGAGCTTCGGCGGCAAGGGGCTTTTACACAACCGGGCATGGATGCAGCATATCGAGCTGCAGGACTCCGCTTCACGGACACGGCAATATACGAAGAGCAGCGGAACAGAGGAAGATGGTGGAACCCCGAAATAAGACGTTGGCACCATAAGGATGGACGCCTGGTGGACCACTTTATCGATATTGATTGATAACGGGCGATCGGTGGCGTGACCGGCATAGCTAGGACGATAATGTTGGGGAGCTAGCTCGAAGCTGGACAGCTAGATTATCTTCTACATGGTAGTCTCAACATTGTCCTTCTAAGCAATCATCACACTAGTCTCGATATCTGAATAGAAAGCTGTTGAAAAGACTTACTTGTTATCATTCCCTTGCGACATATTCTCATTTAATTGACAAATATCAATGCATTCTTGGAAATTCATCTTCAATGGCCATATGTTGAGATGTCAAAATTGTATGATCATACATATACAATATTGAGAACTTGGTGAATCGATAAAGCATTTGAAGACCAAATTACACTAATTGCTAGAAAAACCAACAAACCAACATGCAAAACTTAAAATGTGGCTCGATGGGCGGATATTATAATTTATTATTAAACTGCTAACTCGTTGCTGACATAGATCAAAGCATCATGTTTTACAAACAGACACAAGAGATTGCTAGAGATGCTTATGTGCGGTAATACATAACGGTCATACGGTAGTGAGGCAGATGAGAGATGCAAGGCTGTATCCATACCACTTCATCAGTAATGACCAGGACTGGTTCCATAGTTCCCTGCGCGCCCGTTATATCCCAACTCCTCAGACTCGGGATGGGTATGTGGGAAGCCTCCGTGGTGTATCGCAGCCTCTGGTTGCGGATCGTAAATAACAGGGTGGGAGCCCGTGGTAGGCTCGCGATAAGCAGCATTAAGATTGCTAGTCGCAGCACCGTGATGTGGTGTGTGGGCAGTTCCAATAGCAGGAACCGTCGGCTCTCTGTCATACTTGTTATGTACATTTCCGTAAGCGTTATCAGGAGCATTTGCCGTAGATCCAGTCATAGCAGTGTCGTGGGAAGGACGAATGTTCCCGTTATTGTGATGGTGGTGATTTTCCTCTGCCAAAGCTACGCCGCCGGCTCCAACTGCACCAAGTTCAGCATCATGCGTTTTGTTGTTCTTGCGACTCCAGAACGGCGCCTTCTTGCCGGAACCTGATGTATAATTGTTGGATGGGCCTGGTCCAAACTTTTTCTCTTTCTTCTGGTGTCTGCTTAAGAGGACAGCCATTAGTGCAGAGATAAGGAAAAGGAAGCTGAAGGTAGAGTTAGCAAGTTTTGACAGCTAAGCTCTCGGAAGAGGTGTCGGCTTACGCAGCAATGATGGCGACGGCAAAAACCGTAGTCTCTAGCCTACAGGCTTTGGAGTTTCCGGATCCAAGAGGAGAAGGCACATTCCTGCCACTGCACGAGCGAGCACCACCACGTGTCAAGACCGCAATGGCGATAAAGGCACCCATGAAAGCCAAGTCGAGCAGTAGAGCGAGGAAAGCGAAGAAGGTGATGCCTCCGAGGAAGAACGTCAGGATAACGGCAAAGGCAGTGTAAATAACGGCAGCCCCAGCCATGCCTTCAACCGCCCTCATCCATGTTGGGATGTGTGTGTGGTGCGTCGAAAGGTCTGCTTAGACATCAGCACATGACTGCACAGTCAAGCAGGATCAGCTCGACTTACAGGCCAGGAAGTAGGAGAAAATGCCTAGCACGAGGGCTGCTATAAGGAACTGAAGTGCACGGATGAAGGTGGTGGAAGCCCTTAGGGCTGCGCCGACCTTAGAGACCATGGCGAAGGGATGAAAATTAAGGATCAGTGTAAGGGAACTGATGTTGTAAGTTCAAATAGAGAAGACAGATTGATATGTGCATGATGGAAGAAGGGTGATGAGAGACTTTATGGTAGAGATGCAGGCATAGACTCATTGCACCACGTAATTCGACGTAATCGGCAAACTCTGCCTTCATGTGCCCTCGTGCCTTGGTTTTTTCGCTCAATGAGTCTGTTGATGGTCCAACCAAGGATATGATTTCCGCCTTGACCGCGTTACATCATCTTCGCCATCAAGCCACACCTCGGTTAGGCTTAACGCCAAACGCTACCGGGGAAAAGAGGCTGGTTTAGCAGCCCTGCACTGCCACATCTCTATTTCATCATCGTCAGATGGAAATTCACATGCTCTAATCTGCTCTACCTTGATGCAAAAAGATCAGGGAAGTCTCACGAATCCGTGGACTGTCTAGCGAACAACTGTTACCGTGGAGCGGCAAGCCATTGACTTGACCCTTGGCAATGACATTCACCTGGCACCGTAATCCTCCGGGGATGATTCCGATGGTTGAAAACACCGCCGTCTTTGTTTGCCTGTTTATGGCTAAAGAGGTTCGGCGATGGAAGAACAAAGCAAGCGCATCTTCAGAGTCTTCGTTTGTCTGTAGTGTTCAATCAGATTTCGTCGAAGAATGACAGTGAGTGTCCAAAGAGCGGGGAACGGTAGTATCTGCACGACTACTACTACCACGAAAGAAAGTACATATTGCTGACCTTAAGCTCTACATCCTATGATTACAGCTAGATCACGTAAGGAATACAGATATAGCATCGTCTTCGGGTCTTCGAAGTTGCAAAGGCGTCTCAGACCCCCATAGTTTTGATAACCTCCTACGATATCCCAAGCAGGTTCCGCGTGGGCTATTATCAACGGGACATAAGGTGATTCGCATAGTTTGTTCTCACAGGCGCAAACCCAACACGTCCTATCCCAATCCCCCGTCTATTGTCCCAGATCTCAGGGTTGCTGTTATCGCATCCCATATCCCTAACGTGATGCGCTTCTGCAGTTTAGCCGCAAAATTAAAACTTTGAATTCCTTATATTTTGTCGGTATAGCTTCCTGTATATCTTGGCCAGGCAACCTCTCTTCCAAGCCTGTGCTGCTGTTAAAAATGACCACCCATTTTCCACTCTCCCTTTGCTCTTGTGCAATCTTCATCCTGCTCGTTTTTCCCTTTATCCACCTGGCGAGCGCAGCCGCAATCAACCCTTCAGCACTCTCGTTCCTCGCATCAAACCAAAGTAGCCTTCAACGGAACAATCTCCCAATTACCAGCAACCTAGGCAACCCCCCCTACAATTGTGTCAATACTCCAAAGTGGACTTCCCGAGGCTGGAATCCATTCGACTGTCAATCTGCCCTGCTCCGCCTGGCCCTGACCGAATCCGACCGTCATGGCGACCATGACTTCGAGTTTCTCGGGCCAGGCTCAGACCCCACGTCGAGGTTACCAAAAATGAATACGCCTAGAAGATATACAAGTGGTGAGCCAAAGCCATTTCCCGGGGGGGTTCTTTTTAGATAGTATATTATACTGATGAGGACGATGTGAAAAAGGCTCGTGCACAGTTGCCATTGTAATGCTAGGTCAGACTCCCTTTGGTCATTCAGATGACCTTGGTATTCCATCGATATAAGCTGTCCTTGCTGCTCTTCCGCTATCGGATTATCTTTCATGAATCAAGGCTGACGCGAACATAGGGTTCTTCCATCCCGAGGAGCTCCCCGGTATCCGCTGCTCGCCTTGCTATCCCACAGATATCACTTCCTATCGTGAAATCTATTGGGTGGCTTTTGCCCTACGTCTGCAGTGTGTCGCTAGTGAACATCAATTTGGATGGACGGATATAGGTATGTGTACCCCGCTGTTTGCAAGACCTTGGTTGTGGATACACTGCGTTGATTGTGACAAGAATGATTGCTGACGTGTTGGTTTGTGTCAACGACGATAGGTGCGAGACGTAGTATCGGAATCTTTGTGTGGGCTGCTGGATCTTCGTTGGATAAGCGAGTACCGGAAGATGGGCCCCGAGTCTTGCAAACAATATCCGGGATGGGAAATATAAGCACATCTTGAACCTAGAGTAGTGTATAATGTGTATGGGGGATGAGAGTGAGAGAACCTTCATATACCTTAGTCCCTTACGCCCGTGTAAGCAGACAACACGGGGATCAATGTTGAAAGTGCTGTCAAGAATGGAAACTAGTCTATGTTCTTCTTTCCTATTAGTTCGTCCCTCATATCCTAACGCGCGTTTTCCAATTGTTTCCCAAATACCCAGGCCTAGAAAGATCCGGCAGCGTGGATTCCGAGAACCTACCTGACGTGTACCGCGTACCGCGTACCAGAATCTCCTTAACCCTCAAGGAACCCCCTTCCATCGGGACTCCTGCAACATATAGAATTTCTCACATCCCCGTCTTCTCCTTTAGCTCCTCAATCTTCTTACTCGCCTCCGTCTTCCCCATACCCTCGCCAGGCACCTTCTCCCCCGCTTCCTTCGCCATTACAGCGATATACCCTTGTTGCTTGCCTGTCGCCTTATCAGCTCCTGTCGCCCACGTGTTGGGGTCCTGGATCGGCTGGCCCGCTGTGGCGTCTGGATTCTTCGTTTGTTTGTTCTTGAGCTCGTCGATTTTCTGTGAGGCTTCGCCCTTGCTCACGCTGGAGGAGTCGATGTCTACGCCTTTCGAGGTGGCGAGCGTGGATAGGAAGGACTTTTGCTTCTCGGTTGGGGCGTCGGCGCCTGTAGTCCAGGTTTCAGGGTGGTCTAGTTGGGATGACATTTTCGAGTCGCGAGGGCCAAGAGTTTTTGGGTAAAGCCAAGGTTGATTAAATGCTGAACAGTAGCTGTTAGCACTGTTTCGGAATTATCATGATTATACTCGCTGTGTGCAGAGTATTATTCGAACTGTCTACTTACGTATGCTCAAAGTCAAGGTACTTTGCAATTCTCTATAGTGAATTTCTGTAATCCACTGGTCTGTAGGTTGGTTGTGTTTGTGGACCGGTTCCAGCGTTTCGCTATCCACGCGTCAACACATCAACATCTACTCGTATCATAATGATGTAATTCAACCTTTATAGTCTAACCGTTACTCGTTAGTGCAGCCCAGTGTTCGTTTTCTGCAGGTTCAGTTCCTCGAAGCGCTGTTTGCATTGCGATGCGTCTTGTCTAATTGATTTGTTGATTGTCCTTAAGTGCTGTGAGGCTTCCAGTAGTTCGGAAATAACAGTGCTCGCTGACCGAAACACATTTCATTGAAAAAGCAAGATGATCAATTAGAAAGAGGGAACGGAAGGTCTGGGTTGACGTTACGGGGAAGCTGGTCGTGTAAGAATTGACAGAAGGACTTTGTCAAGAGCAGAGAATTCGAAGAGTAAAATTTCATTCGTGACTGTCACAACATACACAACAAATACCACTGCTTATGCTTCAGGAAAAATCGCTATGTAGAAAAGCTGCAAAGTGAGAAGTATCGTGTTGAGTCTTGCTGTACCTATCATGTCGAGAATTTACATTTCTATTGTGCTCTGACGCTCGAAAATGAAAAGCGCCTCGTCTTTACCTGCGAAAGAGGGCAAGGGTATCTGTACCGTCTTTTGAAATCCTACCTTCCCCATCGCAACGTGTTCATCAATCATCCGGTCTTTAAATGCGGTATATCCATTTCGGTTCTGTGTGCCAGCAACACATATCGTGTCACCGCTGTAAGCTTCTAATATCTTCGGGGTGAAGTCCGAAGCCACTATTGGATATACGAGGAGCAAAACAGCATCCTTGGCTCCTTTTTCATCTTTGAGATACTTTTCGCCGTCGTTAGTTATGGTATCACCAATCCACAAAGTTCGATATTCGCTTTGAATATTGTCGACTGCAACCACAGACACCCCATGGCGACGAAGCATGTACGCCCAATATCCGTTGCCGCTTCCGATTTCAACAATTCTCCTTCCGTGTGTGGTTTGCTTTATTATCTCAAGGCCTTCATAGCTGGGGACAACACAGCCAAAGTGATGCATGAATATGGGCAGTATATGATGGCTTGTTTTAATCTTCACCGTCGCTCGCTCTGGACCTGCCCATTCCAGGTTTTGACACGACCAGTACCAGTAGTCGTAGTAAGGATTGATGTGTGTCTTCGACTTGGTGATCACGTACTTAGAAGGTAGTAGTCGCTGCGACTGTAAGTATTGGGCTATGCTGGCACGGAGGGAGCCTTTCTTCGCATTCGATGCGAGGCTAGTGAGGAGCTTGGGTGTCGAGGTTTTAGAGGCAAAGATGGAAGTATAGGCGATGATGTCCGCTGTAGGTGGCGGTGGTAGCTACAGAGAGACGATATGACCCTAGCGATCAGAACGTCTAGATATTGCAGCGCTATTCGATCGCAACTGACAGGTTTTGGAGGAGTTATACCGGCTTCCCATCTTCATCAATATACCAAGCATGCAATCCATTCTTTCCTCCGTATTCAATAGCCTGTTGCACTTGGGCCAGCGTAACGCTTGCTATCGCATGGTAAATGTAATTGTCTTTTTGCGGCAAGCTGAACGTTGTTAATATGGCGGATCGAAGGTCATTGTTCACAGGAAGAAATGTTCGCCCATCTCGCCAAGCTCCAAAAAGAGCATCAGGGTCGAAACTACTGGTCCCTGTGGTACGAGGACAGGGACGCTTAGTATTCATCTCTGGTTCATAGAGAGGGATTGTATCAATCAAAGTCGTTGACTCGTTGCCCGCTAGAGAGTTGCGTCAGGACCTCAGACGTGTTTCCGTAGCTAAGCCCATTCGGGTTAGCGACCCTCTGGATGACTTCGCAGCCCACGGGTTCTCTTAGCGAGATTCGCCTGCAATGGTTAACCCTGTCAAGGGACTGTGCTGACATGTACGTAGACTGCGTTCTGATTATTACACTCCCACAATCCGAGCTGGCTAGAAGCCGCACTACCCTGGTAAGTGTCTCTTTTTGGAAATTAGGAAACCGAGAAATGGCAACCTATCGTGACTGGTAAGCGGCTCCATCCCATGAATCATGTGCATCCAGGCGCCGCTCGACTGCTTGAGCCGTTAAAGCTGGAGCCTATAGCTTTAGTGATATTGCATGACGATACCCTTGCCGGTGAAGCTGGCATGGGGATGTCAAGAGCAATACTGTTGCGAGCACTGTTGGAGAGAGGCATGTTTGAGATATTTCGAGTCTGGCGGATCCAGATCCGTGACTGGGGTTACAGGGAAAAATCGGCCAGTTCCTGAGCAGGTATACCCCATGCCATCAGTGTGCCCACGGCATAAGTCGCCTCATGTACGGGCTTGCCTCAGCGGCGGATCTGATGTAAAAAGGACACTGTGGTGGGGCAATTGGAACGGGGTTGCAGTCAGTGATCTACTTGAGATCAGTAGCAATATGATACCATGATGAAGAATATGTGATCAGCTACACAGTCGCGTTTGCTAAGTACTTTTGGCGGAGATACCTTGATAACTTATACAGTACTATGCATGGCATGAACTTTGCCACTCGACCTTCGGATGGGTTTGGGTGTCAGTCTTTCCTTATGCGCGACAATGCTTGGCAGAAAAGTTCAGGCCCGTAATGCGGCTTATACAAGCCTTGTTGTTGTGCCCTATGGTTGGGATATGGCATGATAAGATTGTGGATTCGCATGTGTGAGTACCTGTTCGGTGGGAGGATATTGTATCTAGGGCACGAATATGTTTTAAACATGTTTTTTGACTATCTTCTTTAGGCTAGCTCAAGACGTGTTTTAAACTCGTTTCTTGAAGAAGGTTTTAAACACAGGGGTGGTTTATATTTATAGTAGCAAATTATAGAGGATTAATTGGCCTGCAGATTGACCTCTTCACCATGTAAAGGAAGCTTCATACTCGTTGAGGGTACTCTCGCTCGAAGGATTTAGCCTGACCATAGCAATTTACTGCCATTGCCGCAGTTTGATTTAATCTTTTAGCTACACCGACGACGAGGGTTCTGATATTTGCATCGAGAATGATCTGAATCGAGTGACGATCCGAATTTGTAGGTCTTCTTCTGTACTGATCACACTGATCTAGATGAACCTGCTGACGTGTAGTTGCATGAGCCATGATCTTATGACAGTGACGGCACTGAACAGTATCAACCCTTCCAGATATGATTATCTTCTAGAAGTTATCGACGATGAGCTGATTTAAAGGCCTACCGCCACGTTGCGAAGGCATTGCTGAAAGTAGGAGGTAGGATATAGGAAACTGCAAGCAGGTTAGAATTGACGACAGCGAGGGGGTCATCGATCAACAGCGAGGTGAATCTCTCTACTATAATTCTTGCCCAGCTTACATAATTAAATACCAAAAAACCGAAGCAAAAAAGCCGCTAAGAGGTTTTAAACACGTCTTTTGTAGAAAAGACGGTTTTATTCGTGCTCTAATTGTATCAGTCAAAGCGATGATGAACATTCAGTTAGGGTCAGAATTGTATTAAACATGCTTATTGCCTAATCGAATTAGAATAGTCAAAAAGCATGTTTTATACACGTTTATTGAAGAAGGTATTATACACAAAGATATATATAAATAGCATCAGTTATTTGAATGCTTCATAGTCATCTGACCGTCAATGATGCTAGGCCTGCCGTCGGGTTCGAGTTGCTCAACTCAACTCAGATTGGGTTTCAGTGTTGGGTTGAGTTGAGGGGGATCAATTCAACCCAATCGAGTTGAGTCAGACTCTCAACTCAACCCAGTCAACCCGACGGGTTGACTCGAACTCGATTGCAGGCCTACTTTCTACCAAATTCCCTATCAAATTCCCTATCAAAGTGATCAAACTCTCTATCAAACTTTTTATCAAACCCTCTACCATGTTTCCTACCATATTTCCCACCATATTCCTCACTATATTCCTCATTATATTCTCTATCATATTCTCTACTACACTTCCTACCATATTCCTCATCATATTTCCATCATATTCCTCACTATATTCCCTACCATATTTCCCACCAACCTCTCTATCAAATTCCCTACCAAATTGATTGCAAAATTGATTGCAAAAAAAAAATTTTTGGAAAAAAGGGAAAAAGTATACTATTTTTAGTACATAGTATACTATATTTAGTAACAAAAATCGGGTTCAAGCAATTCAACTCGATTTCGGGTTGGGCTCGGGTTGAGAGAGATCAACCCAACCTCAACTCGAACTCAGGATTGGGTTGGGTTGATTTCCCTCAACCCAACCCAATCCTAATTCGACGCCAGGCCTAGATGATGCTATTCAGAAATTTCTTCAGCATCTCATTGTTTGAAGAATTTAGCCTAGTCATAGCAATTTTCTTCTGCAGCAGTCTATCTTTCATATTCAAAAGCTTCTTCTCATCGATTTCAATGCTCTGTGTATAGCGAAGCTTCTTTTTTAAGTTTCGTGATCAATTAAGCGTGCGCTTGTTTATATAAATATACATTAACTTATCGACGTTAATGTTGCTCAACTGATTTCTAGTCTTCATCTTTATGAGATTCATGATAGATCAGTCACGTTTCGCTAAAACATTGTTATCAGATATTTTGTTGACTCGTAGAAAGAGCTTCGAGAGTTGAAGAACAAATGACTCGATGCAAAGTCAAAATAGCTTTGAATCTTCAGTTTATCTTCAGCATTCAGCATTAGACTGAAAGTCGTTCATTTGACTTCTAAATGCAAGTCATTGCTTCATAGTTGATTTGACATCATGAGAACTGCTAGTATATTTGACAAAGAAGCTCATCATAATGATATTGAACGCTGAACTCGTGATCAGATCAACGATCTTGATATCATGATTTCAAGATAATAGTAAAGCAGAAACAACATGTAATGTGATAAATTGATTGAGCATTCGATTCTTTTATATGACATTTGCTATGTGCTTCAAGCACTCAATAATAAAGTACTTTTTGATCTTGAAGTACAAATCAATTTGAATTCTATTTCAATTTTCAAGCACTCTGAACAGCGAATAATTCTTTGCTTCAGAAAGATACTGAGTTTGATGTATGAGTTTCAGAATATCACGAGCTTGCTTCAAGAAAGTTCAGAAGTTCAGATTCTTCAGATGAGATATGAGTTTAAAGTCGATGCTCGACTTGAGCTGTCTGATGTATCTAATTATTGTCTTCTCATTCTTTAATACTGAGTTTATGAGTCTCATGATAGATCTTCAGCGTGTAGAAACTTTGAGTATAAGCGAGCATCTATGATCATATGTCTAAAGAAAGAAAATAATTAAAATGTGAATTAATCAATAGAACTGAGAAAGACTCTCAAGCAAGCTCAACGAAGAAGAATTCTGTCGTTTGATGTTAAGATTTTGAAGTCTGATGAGATAATTGTTAAAAGTCAGCATAAAGTAAGTCATATGAGTGTCATTTAACTAATAGATAAATGCTAAGAAAGAAAAGTATCTACAGAAAAGAACTCGATTCTTATATGTGTGTTTCTCAGCTCTGTGCTAAACTCGATTGAATTGATGTCTTACACATATGATGCAAAGTTTCAATGACATCATTTCTAGCTCAAATGCTCACTAAACTCGATTAGAATGAAATCAAGACAAAGACTAGAAAGAATAGATGAAGACTAGAATCATATCATTATTTCTCTTTCTTGAATATTCATGTTCGCATGAATGTTGTTTCTTAGTGCGCTTTTCTTGAATATTTGATATGAAAGTCATCGATCATCTCTTGAACGTTTATAAATTCGTCGTCGTCAGCGTTATATCAGTTGAGATCATTGTCATAACTCTTTCATTTGACTCAATATTGAAGTCATCTTTGATATCATTGAAAGTTCAATATATCGTCGATTTTTCATTCGTCTTCATCGTTTATCACTATTGATCTTGAGAGTTCATTCTTCTAATCAGACAGAGAGTCATTGATGATGAGACGAAGAAGCTCTGAATGAAATACATCATGTATACGCATAGTCTTGAGTAGTTTCAATTTATAGAATGAGTCAACGAGATCAATGATCTGAAAAGAATCGAGCATCTTGTCATTCAATTTTTTGAAAAGTCTCGCTGTAATGATGTTTCGTTCATTCAGAAACATTCTTGATTCTGTTAGAAGTCTGTCTAGAGCGAGTCAGATAGAAGTGTCATTTAACTAGAAGATAAATACTAAGAAAGAAAGATAGCTACGAAAAAGAAGCTGACTACATATGTGTGTTTCTCAGCCGACGCTAGGCTCAATAGAGACTAGTCAAGGTGACGGAGCGAGAATAGGCCTGGTAAGGCTAGAAGACTGAGTCTGGCAAGGCTAGAATCGTGACATTACCCCTCTTCTTCGACGATTTATGTTCGTATGAATGTATTTTCTGCTCGGCTCGATTGATTGTTCAATCATGATTTCACAGACTCAAGTCTGTTAAATCGTGATTGATTGAATTGTCGATTAGCGCGATTTGTTCGAGTATCAAATATGAAAATCGTCAACGATCTTCTGAGCATTCATAAATTCGTCGCCATCAGCGTTGTATCAATTGAGATCATTGTCATAGTCATTTCATTTGACTCTATACTGAAGTCGTCTTCGATATCGACGAGAATTCAATATATCATCGATTTTTCACTCGTCTTCGTCGTTTATCACTATTGAATCTGAGAGTTCATTCTTTTGATTAGGTAAGAGATCGTCGACGACAGAGCGAAGCAGATCAGAATGAAATATATCATGAACACGCATAGACTCTGATAATTTCAGTTTATATGAAGAATTGACGAGATCTAGATTGATGAAAGAATCAAGCATTTTGTCATCTAGCTTCTTGAAAGATCTCGCTGTAACGATGTTTCTTTCATTCAGAAACATCTTTGATTTGATCTTGTAATCAACTTCTTTTCTATGCTTATTGACTTGTTTCATCATTTGTT
>JAABUI010000268.1_pt1 | contig 56014 bp, 51 predicted proteins | sample 5559111 | NCBI WGS metagenome assembly JAABUI01 (sample SAMN10711870, study PRJNA513365) | rock metagenome | isolation source: Antarctica rocks | place: Antarctica: Victoria Land, Buttleship Promontory | reverse complement strand
TTAGAATCTACTGCAATTACATGCAGAACGACTGAGTCAAATGAATATCTATGATGAAGTTCAGTGACAATTTCAATATCTTCTCGATCACTTCAATGATTTTCTTCTACTTCAATAAAGAATTTCATTCTTGAATGAGTTTCGATTCAGATACGACTGACTACGAAACAACTCATGAACAACTTGAAGTCAGAAAAGCAGATGATATTGTCATTCAAATGAAAGAGCTACTGAACTTTGATCGTCAACAATTGAAAAAGACGAAGCTGATCATCGAAGTTCAGATCAATAAACATAGACGAAACGTCATCTATGAAGTAAATGACTGAATTTGACTATCTTCTAGAAATGTCAAGACAACAAGACTCTGCAAAGATTTGAAAGATAAACAGCTAGATCTCTATCAAATCACTGTCAAAGTGAGTATCTTCTATCATCTTCGTCTATCAGTTAGCATGAAGCATCTGCATTCGATGTTCAGTTCGAAGCTACTGCGATCGTATTCAGAAGATCTTCTATCAGAACAGCATTCAGAATCATTCAGATCAATCACTATCGAAGACGATGAACACTGAAAGATAGACGATATATTGAACTTCAGACGCTATCGAGATCGAATACAGTACAAAGTCAAATGAACAGATCTAGATAGAAACGACGAATGATACTATGTCGATAAAGAAAAATTCGATGACTCAGGGAAAGTTTTGAACGAATTTCATAAGCTATATTCAAACAAATCGCGCTAAATATCGAAATAACTATCAACAAAAGCGAGCAGATGAACTACATTCATGCGAACATAAATTTTCGAAGAGAAGAGTAATGTTACGAGCGTATCAAGACTGAACAAGACTGAAGCTCTAATCAATTCGCATCAGGTTTGACTCAGATATGATTCAGATATGACTCAGATATAACTCAACATTCTTTTTCTTTCTCAACATTCTTTTCTTTCATCAACATCTTGTTCATCTACATCACATTCTTTTCATGTCACAAACACATTTCTTTCAGGCCTAGCGCAGTCTCTGAACATTACATAAATAGAAGCTTTTGTATCAATCTTCTTCTGTATTCTTAATATTCAGTTATAGCTATCTTTAAAGATCAAGCACTATCAACTCTGATCTTCATTGATTGTATCATCTAGGCACGATTCTGACAATAAACATAATACATATACATTGTTTGATTTTTGTCTGCGATGAGATTGAATCAGTTTCAAATATCTTCAGCTTTCGCATTTGAAGTAGTATTCTGCTATTCTCGTTTCTTTATGCAAGAAATTCTTCTTGTAGATCAAATTGTATGAATTTCAGTCGCTAAAGTTGTTAATGTAAAAGAACTTGTTTTTGTTTGACTCGCTACGACTATCGTTTGCTGATACAACATGCATACTTTTCAGAATTGTATGCAAATGAAAAAATCAACTAACTTGAAGTGAACGAGAATTTTTGACGTTATCTTTAAATCAATTCTCTATCTAAATCATTTCATGCATAGCATGTTGAGTTTTCTCATTGCGAAGTTTGAGTAGTTCGACAAGAGCATCATTGTGTCGTAACTCATTATTCTTGTTGTTTTGATGCAACGAATCTATAATGAAAAGAATAAGTCGTAGCTGATCAGACAGTTGATCATTTAACAGAGTTGATGTTTCAGTCGCTTCTTTTGATCTCTTCTGAATCAGAACATAATCATGTCTTCAAACTTTCTTCTTTCTCTGTCAGTTCAATGAACAGTATACTCTATCACTGACAAGATTCTCTAAATCGTTGACATCTTTTTCATCTCGTTTTCAGCATTGAAGTGATTCATGAACGCTTACGTAGTATGATTCAACTCAGATCAAGTCTTTTTTCTTTTTATTCAACTTTCTATCTGATACAACTTTCTTGTCGATTATGTTGCAACACTTACGCACGAAGATTGTCAACGCATCAAGAAGCTTCTTCATGTTCAGAATTCTGACTAAGATTGATGCATGACATCATAACTTTGAATTGAATTCTGTCTCTTGTATTTGATTGCATTGTTCATGAATGAGTGCGTCTTGAATTTTACGAAGACTAAAGATATGACTGAATCATGTTATTATAGCAGTCAATGCATGCTTGTTAATCTTGCTTTGTCTTGTATCTCTGTAAAGAAGAATATCTTTCATTGCAAGAAGATTCAGATGTCAAGTATTGTGATGCAATAACTGTGTTTGAAACGTGTCTCGTTTGTTGATGCAATCGAAAAAAATCTTTATTAAATACTTGTGTGCAATCTCACTGTGCTTTGTATTGAAATTATCAGCACTATTGTATCTTCAAATCTGACTTGCATAATGTGTCATCACATGTAGTTTTGAAATGTTGAAATGATCAACGTTTATGTTACGATCCTAGCTACGCACCTATGTTGGTAGCTATGTTGGTGGCTATGTTGATGACTATCGCCGGCCGCTCGCCGCTAGGCTATAGGGTTGTTCCGAGGCCAACCCTATTCAGGGTTAGCTTATGTTCTCCTGAGTCATATAGATAGCCGGCTCTTCCCTTCTAGATACTTTCCTTCCTTAGCATTTATATACTCGTTACATTACACCCATATGACTCGCTCTATGCTGGCCCCTAACAGTTTATATCTGAACGCTCAGATTGCAAATGATGAAAAACATTCTTTAGATTGTTCAATCAAAAAAGCGCATGTTCAAGATATCAAAGAATTTCTTCATCATGCAAATAATACTGAGCAAGTATTATGAAGTCTATCACTGCTCAAGCGAAGTGAACTGCTGCAGATGCTTTCATGATCAGAAGTGATGCAATGACTGATATAAACTGACATACAATTGACTTTTGATTTGCATCAGTTCATTGCTTAATCGTACTGTACTTAACAAATCTCTACATGTCTTTAAATGATGAAATGACGCGAAATCTTTGATTCAACTGAGCTGTTTCTGATGCATTGTTTAAAGCTAATCTGATTTCTTTTCTTCTTTGACTTGTACAAACACTTTCGTTGATGATCTGACTGAATCATAACATCAGATACAAGATGATTTTCTTAAGTAGTTGATGTAACATATTTATCATTATTGTCTCATGAATATTGATAAACATATGTGATTATGCAAAGTTTTTCACTGAATGTATTCAAGCAAAATCATTCTCGATCATATTGTTTTTTCTTTGTTATCTTTGTTGATTTCTAGTGAATACATGTGTTTGAATTGATCATATCTTGTTTAAATTTTCACGCTCATGAAATGACACTTGACAGATAGAACATTGTTGATTCATCTTGATGTCTGTGATTAATACTTGTTTCTCGTAGTTCATCATGAACTCAATGATTATCGAATAACATTGTCTTATCTTATTGTTTGCACAAAGAACAGAAATGTCGTTTCTGATCATAACTTCAACGACTGTTACATGTGAAATCATGTATTAATGCATGATGATACATGTTTAACATACGCTTGAGTATGATTAATAACATCATGTGTCAAATCTTTGACTTGATATCGTCGTTGTCATTGTCAACTATGAGAAGAAATCTCAGAAGAATTAATCTTGATCGTTTTTGAGCATGTCTTGTGCGTCGATTTAGATTTTCTATCGTTAGATATATAAATCATGCAGATAAATCATCTTGATGCTCAGTCAAGACTGTCTTATTGATGAAAATTAACAGTGATATCACGATAGCATCATCAGAAAGCTTCTTCTGCGTTTTTCATCATCAATCAGCAATATGCATCTCGTTGTAGACTTGAAAGTTGTCGACATTATAATGTTGAACGAGTGCGTAGATCAGCTCATCTTGAAATGATGAATGATTCAACAAGAATCGAAGTGTCTCAATGATGTCACAATACAAAATGCAGTGCTGCTCTTCTTGAACTTCTTTGTAACTGAATTCGACTGTGAACATTCAAGAATGTCATTCATCGTTTTTAACATTATATGAAATTTGATGTAGAAATGTCAATCACTTGTTTGCATCATGAAAGCTGACATGTTGATGTAAAACTCGCAAGCGCAAGTCTTGAAAAAATTGATTAACACTGTCTTTGATAATCTTTATTTGATGAAGTCAGTGAGTGAACGCGTAATTTGCTTTGCATTGAAATGAATAATATTGATTGTTGTTTGTGTTCTTGATCGTTTGAGAATTCAAGCTCAACGACTCTGATACTTTCTTTGACACGTTGACTGTTGTTTCAACATCACGATCAATTGTCTTGATGAAGATTTCAACTTGCAGCGCTGATGATGTGAAAAGAAGTTTAGTCTGAAGTTGTATCGTTTCAATTCTTGATGATATATGTTTTATATTCTGATTCAAATCAGCGTTATTCATCTCAATGTTCATGTGCTCTTCTGTGAAATCATTTATTAACATATATTCTTGATTCTCGTCTTCAATGTTCGTCTGAACGCTCTCATCATGAAAATCATTCGAGTTTGAATCTCATTTTGCAGTCTCATGATCGCGTCAGATGAGTTGCATTGAATTGCATAATGATGATTCTGATGATGATGATAACTTTCATCAAAAAATCTTTCGCGATCGATCATGCAAGCGAACATGACAGTAATGAAGATGATGTTCAAGCTCGCTGATGTTGTTTATCTTCATCTCATATGAAGAGCATACGCGCTGCATTATCTGTAAGTTTTTGATTAGTGTTTTTATATAACTTGTACAAAGCAATGATGAATTGTAATGATTCTTTATGCTCGACTGTTTATCTGTGCATGAAATGTCAGTAATGAAATGAATCGAAAAATGTCAATCGCAAAGTCAATGAATCACGTTTGTTCAGAAGTTATTGACTTCAATTTGAGCTCAATAGTTAAGATATGTAAATCATATAAACTATATTTAGCTAAATTGTAAAGAAAACGAAATCAATCACTTGAATAAATATCATCATTATTTTCATGATCTAGTTATTGTCACTCACGATGCGATCATTTAAATCTTTTATGAAATGAGAGTAATGATTGCTAAAGTGCTATATATCTCAAGTTAAAGCAATCTTCAGAATTTACAAACTTTATCTTGTTGTCATCATTTATCTCGCTCTTGTCATGACTTGATGAGCAACTTGAAAGATATATGACTATGCATTTATCTTCTTCATCTTTATTTAAAACTCTCTGATAGCATGTCAATTACGCTTAAACTCATCGTCACTTCTTCTGAGCTTATCATAAGTGCAAGACTGCTTAGATTTTATAGTCATTGCTATCTGATGTACAATGAAGATTGAGAGAATTCAAGTATCAAAGAGTAAAGACTCAAACTTAGATGAAGAAATTAGCTGATCAACAAACATAGAAATGAACTCATCAGTCAAATAAATGACAGTAACGAGCGAAAATGATTGTTGATGATGAAATGACATTGAAAATGATGTAGTTTTGTTTCAAAGAGTTTCTTGTCTTATGATTCTTCATGTGATGTTGACTGCTTGTTTGAGTGACGACAAGAATTTTGATGCATCTGATGATACATCTTGATTGAACTCATCTATTGCTACTGTCAATAGTTAGATCATGAGTTTGATTACAATGTGCATATTAATAAATCAGATGTTGCTGCATACATCAACTTCGATGAGAGCATACTTGATGATGTCACACTATAGACAATGTCTGCAATGAACTGACTGCTTGATGAAGACTTCAATTTCATCAACGAATCTTCATTTCTTGAGAATGAATGAAGTCATTCAATGACTAGACTGAATGAAGAGTTGTTGCAGTCAATCTTTTCGTCATCTCTTGCGATTGCTGTTGCTTAATATCATATCGTCTTCGATTCTATTGCTTCATGAGAATGATTTATATTTTAATGATAACAGATGCAAATAAAGTTTTTACACTGCTCATGATAACATTATCAACGAGTAAGAAGATCAAGTATGTATGACTCATCTCTTTGCAAATGCTTCTTACGTTTGTTCTTTAAATGCTTTGCACGAGTGATGTCACTGATCTGAATGAAAGCAATCAGTTAGCTGATACACAGAAGAAGTAATTCAAAATGATAATTAAGATTTCATTTCTTGACACTTGTATCTTTCTGTCTTTTCTTGATACTTTGAACTCGAAAGAAGTTTCATCATTTGTGATGTAATCGCTGAGATCTTTGCGAGTTCATGAACTGATCAATTTGATGATGAACTCTCTTTTGTCGCTATTCTGCAAATGAAACAGTATATTCTTCAGATCTCTTCAGTCATTACGTTTCTTCAACGTCTTTGTCATCTCAATTGATTATTCAAAGCAATAAACAATAGTCTGATTGCAAAGCGAAAAATGCGTGTAGTTTCAGTTGATACATCAGTTGAAGATCAAACGAGATTGATCACTACGTCAAAGTTCAAAGTCAAACTCACTTGCATGATTGAATACTTTTGTATCTGAGTCGTGTGAAATCTCTCTATCATCAAGTACGATTGTTCAGTTCACAACGTAAGACAGATCATATACATCTGAATCATTATCATGAAAGTCTATAGACTTCTCGATCATGTTCTCATTTATCTCTTTATCATATATTTCAGAATCAATTCTGTTCTTTCAACTGTTATCGTTGACACTTAAGATCTGCTCAAATCAATGCTGTGTATTATGTTTGAGTCGTGAGTTTAAATCAGTAAATAAAACAGTATCTTTAAGAAGATACTTGATGTCTTTCAAATTAAACTGTTTATTTCACGACTTTATTTTATTTGTTTGCTTCAAAACATTCAATATTCTTTCTACGACTGCTTTTTCAACAGATTCAGAAGATGAATGAAGTTCAAAAGTAGTATTTCTTCGTCTTTTAACATGTCGAGTAGCGAGAGCTTGTCTAGCACTAGTCGTGATGTTTCATATGCGTTCAGTCAACACTATCTTCATGATAGTGTTATTCGATGTTTATTAAGTCACAAGTAATGCAAAGAGCGATTGAGAAGAAAGTGAAATTATGCAATACGTTTGAAAAATTGAAGTGTGTAAGATTCAATGAACTTGAATAATGATTCTTTGAATCTGCTTTAATTTAAGAATGTCGTTCTTTAACATCTTGACTTGAAGAAAATTTCTTGACTTTCTCTGCTGTTGAATCAACAACGACATCACATTTCAGTGACTTTATGACAATCATCATCTCATCTTTCAATCATGTGAACTATGATTTGCATCATCAAACGCTTGAATGTAATCTTCACAACAAGATGTTAAAGCTGTGCTACTCATAAGAGACTTTAAACAGAGTGCTTATCTTCGCGACTGTATTCAGAAAGCGATTGATAATAATGTGAAAGTTATGCAATCATCAAATGAGTAGATGCAACACGTCTTGATTGAACTACATGACTGATCTGCTCACTGACAATAAATGAATCACTGTGATTCGTGATGCTCTTATGAAAGCACTTGCTATCACATTCTCATGAATTGCAACAGTGAAAGTGATAGACAGATTCGCTTGAAAGCATTATGACTTGCAATGCAATACTGATTTTGTTAACAGACGTCATGATGTTAAAAGACAATCAATTATGCTTTCTAAGCAAAGAAAATCTCGATTCAATATAAATGACTAACTATCTTGACAGATTCTGATCGAATTATGAAGATACATATCATATTTTTACTATGAATTGATTTATTCATCTCGAAGAACGTTTTCAGTATAGTCATGAAAGTCGACAAATGATCAACGCAGAAAGACTCAACATGAAGAATATGCAGATCAATGAAGATGTGACTGAGATGTTTATGATGCAGCTTGTTTACTCATGTCTCAAAGCGAAACATGATAAGCGATAAAAATGCAAACAATATTCACTGTATCATTTCTTCTATATCGTTAGCTTAAATATAGTGAAGAATACAGTGTAGATAAGCATGATTCAATAAAAGATGAATAACAGCTTTGTTGTTTTATGAATGAAAAATAATCATTGTATCAAAATTGAGATCAACACTTCTATCATTTTAACTATATTTGATAGAAGAATACAATTCATCAACGAGATCTTGCTCACTTTATTCAAGTGTGTGCTTTTTTAAGAAACTCAACTTTCAAGACATCATAATAGTTAAATCAGAATCATTCTCATCTTAAAGACTTTCTATCTTTCATCATAATCAGATAACAATCTCAATTTGAGTTGCAATCATCAAGATTAATCTTTCAGCTTCAACTCACATCAGTCTAGAATTTTACATTCTGCAACTTTATCTCACTTTCTATCTTTCATCACAATCAGATAACAATTTCAATTCAAGCTGCAACTGTCAAGATCAATCATTCAATTTAGATTTACATCAGTATAGAATTCAACATTTTGCAATCTCATTTCATTTTATCATCGTACATTCTACAATTTCACTGCTTGTTATTGCTTCTTCACATTTAACAGCTTAACATCATCTCACATCATTACTTTACATCTTTCAACAAACATCTTATCATGATGTTTAAAGAGAAGTTCAAAGCAACATCAATAGATAAAGATGCAGCGACTGATATCATGTATCACACATCTCAAGTGATGAAGCTTGAGAATGACAATTTCACTATTCTCATCTTGAATGATGAGAAGATGATGCAGAAAGCAGATTTAGCTGAGCATCAAAGCATCAGATCTGTCATCTTTCGAGCTAAGATTTTTTTTGAAATCGATAAAGTAGTCAAATTAGCAATTGATGCATTCAATTCTTTGAATGAAAGTCTTTACATTACTTGCAAGATTGTGATGAAGATCTTGATGAACTGAACATTCAGCATTCGCTTCAACATTAAATTACATCAAGTCACATCATCATTATTTGAAAGCTGTCTTTCTGTTCACGACATCTTACATAACTGAGTCTTTCGCTTACATTCAAATTCTGACATTCGCGAAATTATCATTACGAACTATTCAAACATGTCTCTGTTGCACACTTCTTATTTCAAATTCATGTTTTTCACACACAATATCAATGATTCAAAGATCAAGAATTTGCATCGAGATGAATGAATGATTCTTCTTGAATTTACCTTCAGATCAATCTCAACTCATACTCAGTCAATTCTGCTTGAGAATCATGAAGATTTATCAGTTCTTCAGAATATAGAGAACACACTTAAAAAAGTCTTCGATTTGTCAGAAGATTGCACAGTCAAGCTGAAGATCTTCATTTCAATGATTGAACAAGATATATTTCTGAATCAGTATTGAAAATTCAACAGTAGCATCAGAATAAAGCGAGACTTTTCAGCATTCAACATGTGATTCAGTCAGTCTAAAAATCACAAGCATATCATTCAAGTAAAATAAGTGACTTCAAAGAAGAATCATTTGACTATTTATCTGTCATATCGACGCACTTATTGCAATGACAAGAAGTGCTGACTTATCAAAGATTTCTCTAAACTACAGTCAATGAAGACACAGCGAGCACTGATTGCGAAGACTCAGACATTGCTCTGCGAGTTACGTGCACTCATCACATTTGCAAGAACAGACAAGAAGTATGTTGATTTGCTGCATCTTTTCAATCGTTTCGACTATCAATTTGACTCGAAGAATCACTTTGAAATGCAGATCAATGATGACAAGTGAACTGCTATCATTCTTGTCAAATCGTTTATTATCTTCAACATGACAGATGTGAGCGTAGCTCTTCATCACTTTCTCATCAAGACAGATTGAAGCTCGATTGAGTTGAAGTCAACGTTTGATCTTCGCGAGCGTAAGCGACAGAATGATGATAAACAAGTACTTCAGTATTGTCTTTTCGACGTATCAAACATGATCTCAATTCGTTCAATCATGTCTGACAAGCTCGACAGAATCAAAATAGTGACAATCAGAATTTTTAATTCTGCTCATATTGACGAGAAATATTATGAATACAACGATCACTTTCGCGATATTATACTGAGTCAGAATCTTCATATTAAATTCACATTAGTTCTTTTTGAAGACTTGAATCTCTTGACTACTCTTGCTGAGTGAGATATCGAGCTGAATAAGTCTCAGATGTTAATCATGCAATATCTTTAAAATCTTTCTAATGATTTTGATCTTATCAAGAAATTTTTTGAGATCGAGAAAACACTGATGAATGTCGTTATCACAATGCTACTTTTAAAGCTGAACAAGAAAGTCAAAGTGCTGAGTTCATTCAACAACACAGCTGATACATTTATTCTCAAACTGAATGAACAGCTTCAACGATTAAAAAACAAAGACATCATTCTGATGAATAAAAAGATCGTTTGTTTTCACTTGCAGTTCATTGAACGTCAGATAGTCGCTCAAGACAGTTACGCGTCTCACTCAGTAAACAATGATTTCACTCAATGATGATGAAATGTCTTTCACGAGTTATTTGATGTCTTTTATGATCAGCTGACACATCAAATTATCAATCAAAGCAAGAAGACTTTACATGACATTAGAGATTGTCAATACAACTTGCATCAGATCAGTCTTGACACTCTGCTTTTAAAAGTCACGAGTTTGAGTGATCATTCAATAAATAAGACGTAATCTCAGAGTCAACAGAATGAACAGAGTGACAAGCAGCACAAGACACAAGATTCTTCAATTGTATAAATTAATAATGAAGAAGTCAATATGACTCACGAAGATTTCAAGAGCGACGAGAATTCATTCAATATGAATTATGAAGATCTTAATCTTCATGTCACATGTTAACTCTTGAAGTGAGATCACGAATTCAAACATCGTATGCTTCAGAGAATTATCAATGTCAAGCTCAATAGAATAAACAATGAGATTGAGCGTGACGCTGTTATTAAGACTTTCTGCTCGTACTTTCAAAGAATTGAGATGAGAAAAACTCTTGACATGAAAGATCAAGAATTCTTTCAGCGCATCGAGATTGAGCTAAGTGTGAATATTCTTGAGCATGACGTGAGCGCTGTTGTCTGCACGCTGATCAACTTTGACACTACTATGCTAAAAAAATTCAAAGAAGATCATACTGTCATTTAGAAAGTCGTGAGAGTCGAGAACGCAAAGATCTTTATTGTTATGACTCACAGCAACGATTTGATGCATATGTTCAATGATGATGAGCAACTTCAATCAACGAAAAAAGACATCAAGAACAATTGCTTCGCGCACTACATAAATAAAAGTCTATTTGAACATCTGATTATGCTTGAATATTCTCATATGCTTCTCACTGAACAGTATCGCGCAATTTTCATCATAGATGACATCATATTCACTGTCTGATACAAAGCTCAGATGCAGTTCTCAGTTGACTCTTCACTTCAACTCAATATAACTATCACAATCATTGTATTGAAGAGCTTTTGCAAAATAGAATGATTATTGATATTTCTCAACATTAATGAAATTGACATAAGAGTCAATGCATCTCAGTTCAAGCAGAATGAGATTGAAGTCATTGTAGCAATTGAGCTAGTCAAGATCTACGCTGAAGTCGAAATATTTGTCAAGAACATTGTCATTCTCACAGAATATACTGCACAAGTTCAGTTACTGAAGAGAAGCTTAGTTTCAGACTCAAAAGTTTGAAATGTTGAAGCGTACATGATTGATTCTTTTCAAGACGAAGAAGCTTCTGTCATCATTTTATGTATGATGAGAATCAAGAGACTTGACTTCATGTCTCAATTCAATTGTCTTCTGACTGTCTGTAATCATGCTTGCAACTCATTTGTTATGTTATGTTATTTACTTTCAGGTGTTTGCCGTGTCGGGTTTGGCACCCCCCCGCATCGGGCAAAGCGTGCCGGCACAGCCCCTCGCCGCTTTCCCAGTCCATAAATAATCGCCCGTCCCCCCTCGTCTTTCATCATTCCTCCTCATCTCCTTGGTCTCTTTCGCCTGAGCTTTTCGTCGGCTCCTCGTTTCCGTCCCATGAACCCTTCGCTTGGACCTCAACCCACATCTGGGAGAAGCCTCACCTTCGCGATGATCGATTCTATTGGCCCAGTTTCCACACCGCCCATCTGGCCCGAGACTTGTTTCTTGCGTTTCTGCTCACGGTCTCCCCCGTTTGAAGGCGCGCACTTTTCCCCTTGACTTCTTGGATCGCTGTCCTTCGCGTCCCTCATCTGCGCCTCCTAGAGTGATCCTCGACCTTCCTGTCTCCCTCTCTCAGCGTCCTCCTGTTTTCTGCCCATAGCTGGCCTCCTGTTCCTCGTTCCATTAGCGTGGCAACTATTGTTCACGGGGTGTTGGGCGATCGCCATCGCCACGACAATGGCGTGAGCAAGGTGGAGCCTGCCGAGAGCTATCGCCTGTGCGTCGAGACCAATCGAACAAATGCCTCACACCACCCTGAGCGTGTTTCCTACTGTGCCGCCGGCGAATGGATGGCGTGATGCTGTTGCCAGCGGTCTGGTGACATCTCCTGCCGGAGCCTGGCTTGCGGCAATTGGGCAGCCTCGTCGAGTTCAGCTCGGCTGGGTTTCAGGCACCAGTTGGTGCTGACGTGGCAGCGGCTTGATTAAGAGGATATGCATGTGCACTGCGTAGCACTGCCTGGACCGGGACTTGGGCTGTTGGAGAGGTGACATTTTCCTGTGCCGTCCTGTGCCATCTTGCCGAACACCCTTCATCCTTGTCATCTGCAGCGAAAATCCCCCAGCTCATGAAGGAGATTGTCTCAGTCGTGCCGATGCCGGGCCATAGACTATTGGTGGATCATCGACGATTAGCTCTGGAGGGGAAAACCCGCGCGGCCTGGGCTCTACCAAGTGTCTCGCGAGGCGTTCTACGAGGCGTTCTGTGAGGTTTGATCCATGGAGATCAACGACGATCCAACTGGCTGCTCCATTGGAGACCTCCGGATGCACATCGTCCCGAGGAACACAGCGCGTGGATTGGACGGCAAGAGAACAAAGGAGGGGAAACAGGAATTGTTGGGGGCTGGGCAACCCTTGAGGGTTGCCTGCAGCCAAGAGGGGGCTTACGAAGCTTCAGAGGAACAGCGCAGAGATTGTGTGGCTCGCAATGGGATTGGGTGTGTCTTTGTGCCGAGAGCGGCTAACGGGCCTCGACATATAATCCCTCTGCGCTCCCCTTTAGAACAGGCAGCGATTTCCACTGTTTTCATGTTTACAAGATCCCCTCGCAATTCTATCCCACGATGGCTACCGTCGACATGACCTCCATCCACTTCTACCAACCACGACCGAGCCCACGCCCCAGCGTCAAGCCACCAAGTTTGGGTAATGCTGGCGGAAAACGCACAGCGACCATACAGTGCGACAGCTTGGACAATCTGTTCAAGACGAATCGCGAAATCGAACCTCCGCTGCAAAGCAAGTTGGCTGGAGATACCAGAGCCGGGGATGGAGGTATTGTTGGAATTCAGCGTCATGAGAAACTTATCTAACGGACGCAGGAAACTCGGAAACGGCTGGGAACAATCGGGGCGGCGGCGACAGTGACACCAATAACGAGGAAGACCTTTGCCTTCCATCCATCGAGTCTTTCGGAACCCCCCACAACCTTTCGTCCGAAGCCGATAAGAATACACCTCTTCCAGTGGAGAAGATTGATCAAGCTCTGTCTGATGACGAATTCCTCGACATTGACGCCTGGACAGCCTCGTTAGCTTCAGACCATTTTCATCTTCAAGGAGGTGCCGCACAACCACCGGTGAAGCAGAGTCTTTCATCGAGGATGTCAAACCCAACGCTCCCTACCGAGGACGGGCCTATGGCGGCAATGGCCACACCGGAGATTTGGGATTCCCACAAGTGCAAGGCAGACACAGTCGGTTTGGACGAAGGCGGCAGAGTCGGGATTTATGGTAAGGCTATATTCACTTCAACTTCAACATGTCTAATAATCTTACAGAACACTCACCCGGAGTTCTCAATAATACCGGAATCAATGACAGGATCGATAAATCGGTCATCAAACCAACCTTCGAACCTAGCGATGGGCGGAACAAGAATCCAGACATCATGCCGATCAGGACGCCCTTCGAGCTACTGAGCAAGCAGGTATTGACTTTTCCGGGACTGGGTGGGCACAATTCGAAGCGTGAGACGCAGAGTGAGCGTTCAGGTCAGTGCGCATGTCTCGATTGTCGTAGGCACGCCTGATAATTCTAGAAGACTCGATCGTAATCGACGATACCGATGAGGACAGAACCGACACCGATGATCATGATCTCCCTCCATCGAAGAAGCATAGGGGAGCGGAGAACGCGACTCTACAAGCTGTATTCAAAGTTCCTCCTGGACTCGGACTTTACTACAACCGAGCGCTCCAAGACCACGAGAATACTGCAAGCTCAAATCGGTCGAGTGAGGTTGGTGGCAGTCAGGGTAGGTACAGAACGTGGACCTCTAACCCAAAAGTGAAACAGTGTCTGACATTCCACAGATAACCCGTTCGTGGTGCAGGACGAGGACATCAAGACTGGCGACGAGGGCACTTTTGCTGAGATAGAAAGCAATATGTCTGAAATTGATACTGCAGACACTCAGCTCAACATACCTTGTTCAACAAAAGAGCCAAAGACACACCATTGCTCGGATCCTAATACAACCGCCGAGCCTTTTGATCGCCTATGCTCTCTCAGCGTCACTCCATTTGAGGATCAAGAAAGGAGAACTGTCCACGCAAATGACCACAATGGGAGAACGTCAGCGACCGTCGGTTCCGCCAGCACTACCGCCACCAGGACCTTTGCTCCCGAGCAACCTCAGGGCCAAGGTGGCCGAGCAGAGGCCGAGGAGCAGGAGTGGGAAGTCATAAAAATTCTCGACAAGAGAGAGACCAGGTCGGGAACGGAATACAGGGTACGCTGGAAGAGTACATGGCTGCCCAGAAGTGAATTAGGAAACGCACGAAGATTGTTGCGGGAGTATGAGGCAAAAGGCCGAGCACAGCATGGACTTAAACGGGGTAGACCCGCTCGCATAGACAAAGTTTGGTGATCGTTATACCACTCCCTTCATAAATTGTTATCTTCCCAGCCACCATTCATGTACGAATATGACTTCATCACTTCATAATCAAGCCCTTTCCATATTCCCTCCGCTGCTTGTCCTCTCCCCTATCCTCTTGTCCGTTGTCTCCAATTGCCGTATCAAGCACTCGGCACACCGCGGTGCCCACATGAGCCGCAGACTCCATTAGTACGAAACCTGCTCTTATCTCTACAACTGCAGCACTCCTGGTCGCATGAAAGTAGTCGCACCCTTTGGCGTGGCTTTCTTTCGATAAACCTTTTCTCCTCTTCTGTCCTTCTCTCAGCTTTTTGATGATACAAAATTGATTCCCTCACAACTGCCTCATCTTTCGCCACGTCGTCGTGTGTGGCCTCTTTCTTTGCCGTCCCACAGGCTCTCTTGCGACTCTCTCCGCCTTCCCCAATAGCATCCGTACTTGTGCGTTTCCGTGGGGTATTTTTGGGAATCTCTAGTTCGGACATTGCGGCGATCTTTTACCTGTTGTCCGATGCTTTCGTCTCTCAGTAAGATTACTTTGGTGCTTGCCTTCACACATACTAAGTCAATAAGAAGCAGTCAGGATTGATGTCGCGGTAGTCACCGAGAGCTTCTAGGACCCAATCCTCCGGTCCTTCAAAGAGTGCAGAACAAATTCTCATGGGCAAGAGGTGGGCTGAGACGATAAATAAGTCTCCCAATAGACAGTCGTAAAATTACGAGAGAAGGAATGCTTGATAATGTATGGCTAACTTGAATGCCTGGAAGCAGCAGTAGAATGTCTTCCACGACCGATTTCGCTGTTATTCAGGCTAGGGTCTTGTCTTTTTATGTCCATGGTCAGAGTGGTGTTCAGGAAGCTCCAACGCGACTTAAAGTCGGGATGTCAACATGAACAGAGTCCCACACCTCTAGCCACGTCAGCGAGAAACCAAAGAACTCCGTCCCTTTCTTAGTAGGTCAGATTCAAGGACGTTTGACCGACTTGCTGATCATTGCTACTACCATCTTTCCCTGCACGAACATCCCTGGTTACGGTACAAAGATTGCTCGAGCGCTATCCTCATTCCAATGTAAAGTAATGATTGACTGTTGAATTACAAGGTCGTCCTCTCGACGCCATAAATCTTCTCCAGTCCTAATCCACCCAGAATAGATTTCCCACTGCCGCCATGTTCCCATCCCCTCCCTTTTCCCTCACTTCTTCTCATTTCTGCCCTACGTCCAAGCCGGAAGTAAGCAAGACTGCACTGAAGCTTCAGTATTCAGTTTTGGGGTTTCTTTTGAGACTGCCACTGCTCAATAGTCAGCACGAAGAAACAAAGAGCGTAAGATCTACCTTGGCTATCTGTGCTTTTGTCTGCTTGAGTCTGTTGAAACGCTGTTCTAAACCTGGTGAACCCAAGGGTCGATGAAACTTCTCCTCGAACACCGTAGCAGTCTGTTCCCAGGATAGTCCATCTTCTACCTTCGATTTCCAGGGCAGTTTCTCCTCGGCAATCAATTGATTCAGATGAGCTCTCTCGGGGTTCAGTGGTTCAGACATGCTGGGAATTGAAACACTGAATGTATGGCGTCTCCTTGACGGTAGTTTCAACGATAGTATTTCACTTTCACTTGTGATACCACGTTGCGTAAAACTGTATTGAGGGCAACAGGAATCATCTGCCCTGACAGGTACTCGCAGGGATGCAGAAAGACCCTTGGCAAGTGGTCGAAGAAGTTCAGTTAGTGTCGGGAAAGGGTCGATAAGGTGTAAGTTGGAGACCTGCCCTGTCACGATAGTGTAACGCACGATGCGCAGGGTTACGAGAGAATCCAGCTTCGAGCCTTGGCGTAGGCCGTCCGAGGGCGAAATCTCCACCCCAAATTCTGAATCCGGTTTCTTGTTCCAAGGCAACGATGATTGCTGGAGCATAGACCGAAAGAGTTGATCACCTCCACCCCCGACTTTAGAGGTGCTTTCCTACTTTGGGCAAGGGAGACTGGTGATGAAAAGACGGCCCGGATAAAGCGTATCTGTTGGAACTGGCTTATATACCATGACACAGGGCATTGCATTCGTGGATCCGTCTCCTTACCAGGTGTAATGTATGTCCATTGCCGTAGCAGCCGCATGTCCTCCTGTGCTTCCCATGCGAGTACTCCACCGAACCAACCCTCAACTTTTAGAGTTAGGGAGTGGGTAGCTATTTCCAAACAAACGTCCGACCTGACCGCTTACGGCTATACGGACAGACCCTATTGTGTCGTACCATTGTTGCTGACTCGTTCTAGACAATACGCATCTCAATTTACGACGCTACGGGGCACATTGAACACAGCTCTTTACGTGAGGGTCAGCACCAACCAGGTTTTGCGTATAGAGGCATAGTAAGTCTGGACAGTATGTTGCGAGCAGAAGTAGCAGGGGTGCGCAATTCGGATGGTCAAGAAGCGAACAGTGATGGGAGATAGCAACGCTCGTGGACCAAACCACTGATAGCAGGGCCACCAAGATTGACCACTATCTGGAGGTGGCTAGCCATCACATATGAGTCCAGCAGGAGGAACAGGATGAGGAGCAGGATTCGCTAGATTAAGGATCTGGAGCCTGGTTGCTCACCCTCTGAGGACAAGAAAGTCGATGGGAAAGAAGGCGGCATCGAATAAAGAGGAGAAGAAGAGGAGGTACTTATTCTCGCACGTTTCACCCATAGCCAACTTTCGCAGCCCTGGTTGCACTTACCGAGTCTCTATTCGACCTTTTCACCTCCCACATAGCCAACGTAGAGGACTTTCATCTCAATTCAGATCTCCAAATCTAGTCTTCACATCCACAAGATAAGCGTCCAAAAACGGTAGATTATATCGGCCAATCTCACCATTTTCTTGGATAGGAACAACAAATGGCTCATTCGCCAGCCTTCTGGTGAATCGTCCACGTCTTTCCGATACACGACATCATCATCCATTCCGTCCATGACCGGTTTGCCAGCATATACCCACCACATCTCGGGTTCGGTTCGATCTCCGGGGCCCGACCGTTTCGCAAGGGGTCCCAGGGAGCCCTTCTATCCTTTGGCTGTCCCGATGAGTTTCATTCAGCCTTGGAGCATGTGCGGTCGAAACAGGGGAAAACGTAAATTTAGTTAGCGTCTGACTCCACTAATTTGCGCTCATTGGTTGGGATTAAACAGTTGAACATAGCCAGTCTCGGTATCTTCAGCCGCGCGCTTAATCACGGACTCGACGCGTCCAGAATTACCCCTCACTTTACCAAAGAATGACGACCAACCATTTGGATTCAATCTGAAGCATGACTCCGAGCTTTCTCTCACATCATCATGCTCGATGCCCAGAGATCGATCCATGTTTTACGCTTTGCAGAGTGCCGTGCTTGATGACTGCCGTCGCGTCTGAACATCAACCATTGTGTGGTCAAAAGCGTCGACGAGGTGCGATCGAAGAAGAGCACTCGACGACTGGGACGCCGCAACCCCCTTGGAAAAGAACCAAGAGACGTCGTCAATCACAGCAGGAGACAAACATAGCATACTGGGATTCACTCTCCAAGCTGTGGCTCACTCGACGGGCTTTGGACGAACTCAATCGGCGAAACAGAAAAAGGGCCAGTCCTGTCAGAACCACTGTTGCACGCGGTCTAGATCTGGGTGACGAAGTAGGTCTATTGAAGAACCCCTCAAAGAAATTGAGGCGCTTCGCCAGACACGGCGGTCCAGATCTTCGTGACCTTGGAGGGGTGAGTTTGGCCTGGAAGACGTCGAGATCGTTGCTGATTCCGTCCCTTCAGTATCCAGAATCCTCCATACCGAACTTCACTGCCCACGTTATGCCGTCGAATCAGTCCAGTTCGAGGACCCAATCGAAGTCCAGAAATACCTTGGGCGACTCTACCGAGAAGACAACAACCTCGAAAACAAAGAAGACTTCTCCATACGATCCCAATTTTGAGCAAAACCTCATTGATAACGGCATCTATCCAGATGATTATGATTTCCCGGATGGTCGAGATCCTCCAAGACCAAATAACGAGAACGAAATCCTTGGCAGGTTAGGGCAGCCGAGGTCATCTCTTTCACCATTTCATTTCTCCAATAAGGAATTTCGTACCTTCAAGCAGACTAATTCACGGGCGTTGAATGAGGACGCTGTGATGGGTGACGTTTTCCCAGTGATTCAGGGTACTGCCCGCATCCCCTCCGCAAAGAATCTCGTGTTTGGAAACCTCGAGCCACTTACCCACGGCAACTTGGTCGACGCCAAACCCGACTTCTATGACGGAGCACGTCCTGCACAAATAGACCTACGAATCCGCGAAGAGCTAGGATCATACGTCACACCGGCCACACAGGGGCAGGCCCCAGCGTTACCCAATTTCTTCACTGAGGCGAAGGGTCCCGACGGGAGTGCGGCCGTGGCCAAACGACAAGCTTGTTTCGACGGCGCACTGGGTGCCCGTGGTGTTCATAAGCTTCGGTCATTTGAAGCGGACCCTACTCTAGCATACGATAACAACGCGTACACCATCACCTCGACTTATAATGACGGAACCCTCAAGATGTACACGATTCACCCCACCCAAGCATCTAATGTGGAAGACTCTCCCGAATACCATATGACCCAACTGAGAGGATGGCTGCTGACTGACACTCCTGAAACATTTCGACAGGGAGTTGGCGCTTTCAGAAACGCCAGAGACTGGGCAAAGGAGCAAAGGGACCGGCTCATAGCAACTACTAATGGCAGGATAATGGGGATGCCCAGAGACGCGTCCACCTTAGAGCCTTCTACTCACAGCATGTCTCAGTCCACTATCGAGCCGGATGCACCAGAATCTGAGACATCCGCCGACGAGCTTTCCCAGGACGTGGGCCAAGGTTCCAGCCTTTCCCACAAGCGCCTGAAAAGAGAACCAGAGAAGCACTCTTCCAATCCTCATCTGAAAATACGCCCCAAGAAGAGCTATTCTGGAGCTAACAGCAGGTCTCGCAGCAGAGGTCGGCTCTCACAGAGGCGATAGTGGTTACTGGTCCATACTCGGCCGCACAGCTGTGAAGAGGCAAACACTGATGGTTCCCTGAATCCAAAATTCGTGGGCACTGCTTGTTTTGCCAGCGTCAACGGTTACTTGGATGTGGGTGAGTGCAACATGCTTGGCTCTTGCTTCTCGAAGGCTAACAGTTACCCAAGTGTAGCACCGCTGCGATGACTTGGAGTCTCTAGGATACATCTTCTCCACTTCCTCCGCGGTTCTCTCCCATGGCAGGTCCTCCTGGCCACGAATCAACAGCAAAAGGAGGAGCTCATCTTGGCGAAGAAAGAGACGATCCATACAGGAGATATTTGTCTCCTGCAGAAGGAACTCCACCTCCTCTTCCGTCTTTTGAGCATGTTTTTCGGCCTTTTGGATCCGTTCTTCTGCTCTTTGGGCCCGTTCTTCTGCCCGGCTGGCACGTGTATCTCCGTCTCTTCGGAGGTCAATGACCATGTCAACAAGCTTGGCTAAGAGAGCGTTATTGGGGTTTTGACGTACTGCGGGCTGCACACCTTTCGTTCTCGGGGCTGGGGGGGGGTTTTCAAAGGCCTCGTCGTCTATATCTGTTTCTTCTCCAGTTGCAATTGTATTGGGGTGAGGTTTGTTTCGATATCAATTACATACGTAGTAGCGCTGGCTTAGCCACCAACTGGATGAGTCATTTCTTCCTTCCTCGGTGTAGCCAATAGGCTACTGCGATAGTCCTAAATTTGGCTTCCTGCCGCCAAAGCTTCCTTCTTGCCGACCACAACATCTTCTTCAGCCGCAATAAACACATGTCTTGTTCTTTCGTCTCATTCCAATTCGATATGTCCCCACTGTAAGCAAAGTCAGACGTCAAAAGATATAGGCGGCAACCGTCGGCGCTCCAAGCATTGAACGAGAAAGGTAAACTAATCACGGCATACTCACCTCCTTCAGCTGACAATCTATATATAGCAGCACGCCCCTGCGGTATTCAGCAAAAGCAATTTCTCTCGCCTTATCGCAAAAGCACACGTCTACCAGAGAAGCAATGTCTATATCTGCGACTAGAGAGCTAAGAGCAAGGTACATTAACCTCTTTCCTCTACGAGTAATATTGCTGGTTAAGAGACATGTCTCCATGTTCTCTAAAGGGTTGTTGTTAATGCGCCTCACCCTTTAGTCTAGGTATCTCATTGGCGTTTCCATTGGTTTTGAGTTTGCTTGTTTAACACTGTCCTTGTGGCCCATTTTTGGTGAGGATTGACATGCTAGCATTGATCTTTACTGTCAACCGGGACAGTGGACTGGTACAGAAAGGACGAGATTCGTTCAGCTCAAGAGTCGGCTTAAGTTAACCTATCCTGATAGATCTTCGCTCTATCTTCGAGACCTTGCTAAGTCTAAACCTAATACGAACAACGCAGAATGCTCAATAGACATGTCCTTCAGCGAATGATCTTGTAATCACACAGGCTGATCTTTTCATTATGCTAATTCCACTTCATCATCTATATAGCCGCGCAGGAGATCCAGCTATGACCGGGCGAGCAGTATGTCTTGTTCGAAGCGGCGAGCAGGGAGCCTATTCATACAACTTTGTTCCGGATGATGAGGTGTACGACTTCAATAAGGGATAAGTACCGAGACTAGCTGGAGAAGCGAGCCAACGAGGTCTGTAGCGAACAAAAAACGGAGATGCAAGTAGGTTTTCAAAGTGGTCTCTTGATTATCTCAATGTACCTGGCGAAACTATAGTGGACATGGAAAAGCGAAGATATAAAAGAGTACATAGGAGTGGCATGGAGGCCTTATCAAGATCACGAGGACACTCCTCTCAAACCACTGGATCCAAATCATTTCCGCGACAGGGCTCCAATGACAATCACAGGCATAATATGGAATGATGGGAAAGAAACAGGGAAAACAAAAACAAGAACAAGTGTAAGACATTGAGAGCGTAAAGCCGCTGATAGAATGATCTGGTGCCTTGGCAAGATACAGACTAAAATATACAAGAAATGGCTTGAAACAAAACAAGTTGGACAAACAATACGAGGCGGTACAAAGACTTTCAACCGAGGGCGACCTGGAGAGGAGCAAGAGGACTCGGAAGATGATGACAAAGGGCAGAGCTCCAAAGCTAAGAAGGGTAAGATAAAACTGAAGGATTGGGAAGACACCGCCACAGGGCAGAGCTCCAAGACGCAGAGCTCGGACACAGAGATAAAATTGGGAAATCTCATATCTTTCGAGGAGGAGGACAAGGAGGAGGAGCAGCTATAGAGATGATCAGTCGAGGATACAGAGGTCTGTTCAGCTAGTACTACACTAATTCTGTTCTACCCATATCTTTCAGTTAGCCCAATCTCACATTGCAATATCTTGATCACTCCACGTCTTTGGAACCTCAATTACCACAATGTATTTAGGTGCTGGTTGGCTGGTTCGTTGATTCATACTCGAAAATCCACTAGAATCTTTGGGAAAACGGAACAGGCCTGTAAGGCCGAGCGAGAGGCGTACTTGACCGGGGGACTCCTCCCTGTCTTGGATAGTGGCTGCCTGATAAATCAAACGAACCTCGTAAATCTATGAGCTGAGGATTCAAAGGGCAAACACCGGTGAAAGAAGAAGAGCGAGCGTCCGGGAACAATATTTGTCATCGCCTCATGTAGAACGACATTTGTGGACTGAGAATAGTAACAAATGATGGGCTAGGTTCACGCGGCCCTCTGCTCGTAGGTGACGCTGCCTTGATAACCAAATGCTCCACACACCCAATCTGGATGCATGATACTAGCTAGCTTGTGTCTAATGTGCCGCCTTGTCCACCCTCATGGCGATCACCAACATCGTTCGTATTCTCGGCGATCTTAGGATCAGGTTTGGCGTCGTCTCGTGGAAACGGGGGTGAAGATGAGCTGGAAGTAGAGCCTAATGTTGTACAACGTAAGTAATGGAGATGATTGAAATTCGTTTTGACTCGAACCTTTCTTGTTACGTATGGTCTTGATCCTCGTTCGTAGGCTGCTAGCCCAAGTCCCATGTACGTCTCAATGGGTAAAAGACGTGGATGCTTCCTAGTGATATTACAGAAGTCAAGGATAAGTAGGAAATATGCAAGGAAACACGCTAGAAAGCCAAGAAAGCCTTGTCCAGCCAGTCTCAACCACCAGCGCCTCATGTTCATCCTGTCTAAGCTCCCTCGCGACCTTTTCAGTCTGCCACTTGTCTACCATGTCTAAATTATGTAAAGGCCAATTGGGTGTTGTTGTCTTGAACTCTTCCCATACATCGAGGACTTTCGGATCAACTTCAGCTAGAGACATCTCCACCGTATCGTACCACTCTCTTCTTACAGGGATGTAGCGTTGCTGAAGGTAACTGTCTCTATTTCGTCGTGTCCTGATGATATAAGTCATCCTGTCTTCTGACATTATTTGTCCAGTTATCTTAGGCTTTCCTGCCGAAGCCTCTTTTGGTCAGTAGGGCTAAATCAGACAATGCTGCAGAAGATTACCTTAGTCAACGAGGGACGGCGAGGAAGAGAAAGCTCATCCATTATTGGTATATCGCTATTACAGTTAGCAATCCATTGACGACACCTTGTAAGGTATGAGATCTACCGAATCATTCGTTGACGCTGTGTAAGGCAAGCCTGCACGAGACAAAGAAGGCAAATTCAGCAGGTGAGAGGGGAAGGGGAAGTGATTGTTCACAAGGCAAACGAACCCGCTTCTTATAGAAGAAGTATATTGATACATGATATTCGTCACCCTTTCTTTCCTTTGCTGTAAGATGAGTGCGTACCCATGACCGGTCTTGATAAACGAATTATATTTGCTGCATTGGACGACTGAGCACAGACTCGACGGGACTTACTGGCTAGCCCTCCCGGATGAGATCTCCGGGGATTGATTCACTGACATGGTACGGGAACGATGTTGATTGCACTTAGTCCTCCCATGATCGGCAATTTGAATGATATTCGAGGCTAGCCGCTGTCGACGCGCCTACAGCAGCTAGCTGTAAAGGTACTAGTCGAACCTACCATGTATCTACCTTAAGGTACCGTCAGAGTGTCACGGTTTGCGCTCTCCTCTCAAGTGCTTTGTTGCTTTGTACAATCTCATAATTTGATCGTCGATCCTGATCTAAGCAGCATAGTCTCTCACAATGCATGCCTTTGTTGGAAATACCTTGACGATAAATCGAATCGAGTGAAGTCAAGAGTCTTAATGTCAATTGTTGGTATTCTCCTTTTGGATACGGAGAATAGTCTTTCATTTTGAACAGCTTTCCTGTAAATCGCGCGCCACGAAAGGGATTGGCGGGTTAACCTGGCTTAATGTCATGATAGTGCAATGAATAGCGAAATCTCCATTTCCAGTTTTAACTACAAGGTCCAGGTCCCCATACAGAGGAAAGGGGTCAATCACCTCCACCTCGGGTTTCAGAGGCGGTTTTCCTGTTCAGAGGGAAAGAGACTCGTTAGGGTATCTGCACCTCAAACTGTAAAGGGCATTCTATTCTACTCTCTTTTGCAATACATTCAAACAGCCTAAAGTCTTGTCTGATTGTCTGTCGAACATTCACAGTGCAATGAAACCGACGGAAAGTGAGTTAGTAATGACGTTTTTCGAGCAGTTATACTAACGAAGACGCAGTTCCCAGTAACTTCACATGGGCATGCGTTGGCGATGTAGTGTATATCACATCTTGGCGAGCGTGCAATCAATGGCCGGTGCCACCGGGGCTATGCGTTTTGCCAGAGCTTGATCCGTCGCAGTGGAAACCGATCGACAGGGTTTTGACCATCCGGTGCCCAGAAATCAGCCCTTTTGATTTCTTGTACATTGCCATCGGATTTGGAGATGTGTATTACGTGAAGTGGTCAGAGTATTTTGTGACTGTCAGGTTTCTCTCAAAGGAGCAAACCGATCGATGCTTTAACGAATTCGCAAGAAAAGGGTTCGAAGTGGCGATCACTGCAGTAAGTGCTTTCTCCATTAGGGAACTTCTGTGATTGAAACTAGATACAGGAGCTTCCCCATCTCACCCCCGATATTCTGGCCCATGGGCCAAGACAGAATGGAGATGATGCTGGATCGCAGATGATGCTGCAGGAGACAAGCAAGGCAAGGAAGGAAGACGCGGCCGAACGAAGTGCAGAAAATGGGTCCACAAGGCAAAACGAGGCAACAAGATGACAGGCTTCTTGCAGGAGGTGCAAATATATGGGTATAATATAGTAGCAGCATCTCTCTCCCATCACTGATCTCCTCGCCGACACGTTGTTGATTAAATTTCCTTCAGTAATCCGTTCCTGTTGTTGTTTTTCATTCCCGGACTCTGTCCCAGAAGCAGCACCCCCATAACTATGACGACGAGGTGAGCTCTTGGGTTAGCTGGTCGACCTGAGGTTTCCCCAAAATTATGGGCGTTCCCTTTTGAGTTAGCACTTCGACACAGCTGTCGAAGTGCTAACTATGAAGGGAGTAGTTGGAAGCTAAGCCATTACGGCGGCATACTACTAGTAGGCTTTCCGCCAGCCTCACGTGTAAAGAGCACCACAGATGCATTCGTTCCACGCTCTCCTTTTTATTTCCGTGGTTAGACTCTATTGTCACCGTTGGAAGAACCGGAGATGGATACAGACATCCTCGGCGAGATCAGTGGAAAGTACCAATGGGGGTTCCTGCAAGCAGATTACAATTACGAAATCCCTGCTGCCACCGGAATGATCGTTTCCCTGGCTTAGCGGGTTTGATCCAATGCAGAGTTGCTTTGGTACCGCGATCTGTCTTCTCTTCCTCAATCTGTTCCACTTGTGTTCACTCCCCGAATCTAGCAATATTCTCACTGATAGGGGTTCAGCCGGGGCCAATAACACTATTGGTTATGGGTAAGACGATCAACCATTGGGCATGACGGCCACTGCTGATCAATCTGCCTAGATTGACAGCCACTTCGGTATGGAATCGGACTGCCGCCGGTATCGTAGTCAGCTGCACCTAGCTTGCCGTAAACTGGTTCCCAAGTTATCGCCATTGCACATATGTTGTCTGGTGGCGTTTACCTCGCATTTATTAGTGATTTGTAGCGTCTAGCGAGTATGGTCATGGGGATAAGGTCTGCTTGTTGATACGATCTTGAACCTAGCCCGAATCAAGGTTAACCCTGGATGAAGGGTCTGAGTTGCGGAAGCACCTTAGAACTGAACCAATCTTGCTTCAAGACACGGCGGAAGATCTCAGCTCTTGAGAACGGCCCGGTCATTCAGGAGGTCTTTAGCAGGAACATTCCATTGTCCGAGATTCCTGTCTCGAACTATACCTACGCCATTCACCGATGTTGTGGAGCAATGGCGACGACAACGGCAGATCTGCTTAGTGCATGGCTGCTCACCATACGCCTTTCGAATCCTACAGGACGACACCCTGCGTCAAGTAAGCGTGCAGCTTATCCCAGCTCACGTCAATTGATTCCGGTAAAGAAAGGGGATAAAGAGTTTCCATCGGGCCAATAAGCCTTGATTTGACCCCTGGTGTTGATGTCGGACCAGCGAAGCCCCCAATCTCGACACACTTCAACCCATGTCAGAGGAGCAAGGGTTTCTTTTTCGGAGCTTTAGCCTATCACAAATACAAGGTCATCGTCAAGATCTGTGCAACCTGAGGTTGTTGAATAAGGCCAAGCTTAACCATGTCAAAGAGCAGAAATTTTGATTCTTCCGCAGTCTCTACTTCACTGTTAGCTCCGGATATGTATACACATCGGAATCCACTTTCCATTCAGGACTTGTTAAACCCCGAGGACAGTCCTAATCTCAAGCATTTCAATCAGAGCTTGTCAAACAGCTCGAACAGCTCTGCTCTCAAGCACCAGAAGCAACGTAAGCTTTCTGTATCGTATGAATGCACTCATTCTAACTTGCTACATTCACAGTGAAGAACTGTCAAAGACCAGACTTCAAATTCAACGACTCCAATAGATCTTCATGTGCAGACTCAACTTCTCCTCTTGACGATGCACAACTATTATCTTACTTCGCCCGCTCGAATTTGCTCAAAGCACCATCGGTTAATCCTAAGCAACTTCATCTTCGTACCTTATCGTCGTCTTCTATAAAGCAGTCGATCAAACCAACGTACAAGAAAGCAACTTCCAGCAGAGAGAACTCAAAACGGTTCCATTGTGGATTTTGCAACCGAGGATTCAAAGTGAAGGGTTCTCTAGTAGGACATCAAGATGGGGGGAGATGTCCGAAGAAATTCTCACCCAAAAGCAACGAGCACAGACTTGAGGGAGGTGCGCTTGCGCAGGGAATGATGGGCGGTTAATCACATAGTCTTTTCCCTTTCTGTTCCCTTGAGTATCCTCTACCATGGAAATTTGATTCTGGTTAATGTACTTCCGTTCATCCCTAGCAACGCATAGTCGCTTCAGCATGATAACAGAAAGGGAACGTTGAGCGAAGGAAGAACTCTTCCCTTGGCCCAGTCAATTGTCAGTCACACAATCACATTATCCCCTTTTCATTCGTCTGCTCTCCTTTCTATTAAGCTTCACTTGCACATCACTTGCGGTAGTATACTTACTGCTGTGGTGGAAGGCGCAGGGTTTCGATAGGTTGGATGCTGCCTGGTCTTTGTATTGTATCCGGGTTCCTGATGTGTTTTGATGATAGATGAAGGATTCCGATACGTTGCATGCTGCACGATCCTCTGAGGTGTTTGCCGAGACTTTGTATCCTATCAGGTTTCCTGGGGTGTAAATACATTATCCATACTAGTCGCTCCCTGTCTTCGTATTATTGACCTCTGTCCTTGCTCAATCACCAACCATTTAAAACCAGCTTACTAGGATTGGCACCCTGCTCCGTGGTGTCCGTCATCTTTTCCAATGAGGATCCTCCTGGGGATAGGTCAATTAGGACAGGCTGGCATTAGATCAAGAGGCCCAATAGTATTAGAGACCCTGGTGGAAAAGACGCAAAGGAAGCAAGTGTGCCAAGCACGGGTTGTGCGGAGCGGTTGGACACGTGTGGTGCTTCAACCCTCTCCTGCCAAGTGGGATGACCTGGAATCCACCATTATCGCTTCCCTGGACATACGGATGTCTTCATGAATGATCTGCGGGAATGAAAATTGTATCAGTCAAGGACGACAATAGATTGGGAGAACAGACTAGAAATGGTAACGAAGTTTGACCCAGTGCAAAGTGCTCAAACCCCATGAGACACAATTGTGGCTTGCTTTGCTTTGCAATACATCTTTCGGTTATCGCCAACGAATCAAACTGTACGCACCCTGCTTGTCTTGCCTTATCTCCCCTCTTTTCTCATACATTAAGTGCATGCTCACCCCAGTTTGAGACCTCTCTCTTAAGAACATCCGCAGAATTACCAAGAGCCGTCACTTCATCCATTATCACCTTCCGTAGCAATTCTCACACTTGGTCCATGAAGGGTGTCGAAAGAAAGGTCTTAGAGGAAGGCAAAGATGGGGAAATTCCAAGTAAAGGGGATAAAGTCATCGTTGACCTCATTGGCAATTCTTACGACGAGGCAAAGGGGGAAGAGGCTTACTATCGGGGCAAGGAGTGAGTATCATCATCTGACCACGGTGATGGACGCTTCTAACGTACTAGGTTCCTCACCATGAAAGATTATAAGACAACCCTTGGGCGCGCGCACTGATAAACCGTGAAAGGCTGGGAGGTAGCTATCAAAGATATGAAGTTGGACGAGAAGAGCATCTTGACAATCTCGAGGTACATTCATCCGTGGTTTTGGAGATACACCACACTTTTACCTTCTTCTCCTTCGGTTTGTTGACTCTCTTTGGGCAGTGACTTTGCCTATGGTAAGCGGTAAGTAATATCGCTGTCAGCATTCATCTACGCAAAATATAACGAGTATCCGTCAGAGGCTTTTATGTCCCTAGCCCATTTCTGATCCCACCGGACTCCCCACTGGTTTTGTGAGTCGAGCTATCTGCGTTTAAGCTCTTCCATCTAGAGTGCAAAGATTGATTTCGACATGGATTTTAGTGAAGTCCGACTGAAGGGCATCAACAACGTAACACTATCCTAACGGCCAAGAATCTTTGGAACCTGTCAAGAAGTAGACGTGGTCCCAAGAGAAGGTCAGTGCTGGACCGAGTCGAAAGGGGGCCTTGTCGAATCCGAAGATTTTGATAGTATTCAGATTCAAGAGGACAATTAACACTTTTGCCGAGGCTGTACCTTTCTGCGTACTGATATCATCCGTTCACACATCAAATGACATCCAAGCAATGAAGCTTTGGCCAGGACAGAAGAGATTGCTATCTCGTTTGGTCCTTGTCATGCCTGGATCTCTCTATCTCTTTGCCTTTCATGGCCAACGCTTGCTTTTCTGGTTGCCTGCACTTCGAAAATAGAAAGCTGCAACCTGTCTTAACGTCTTTCTTTAACCATACACGCTCCTGAAGAGGTTGGGGCTAATGCATTTGTCTTCAGGCGCCAGCCGCTAGAGAAAGTACCAGGACCTTCCTACCGGGCAAAATCAACGAGTGTCAATCACCCACCGCCACTACAGCGAGCTCAAGCTGCAGATGCCGCAATAGCGGAAGCAGTGCGAGGTTTCGAGACCTGTCCTTTTTTCTTTGGTGTATGACGATGGTACCCTGCGATAATTTTAAAGTGTCTGGGTCGGCCAACTAGCGCATTACTTGCATAACCCGCGATCGACATCAGCTCATGTGAATTCCAAGCCATATCCTCACGCTTGCCTTACTTCGCCCTTTGCCTCTCATTGCAATATTCCCATCAAGAAGCAAACGCTACTCTATCGAGGGATTGCAACAGGTGTGATTTCCAACTACTTCTTCCCGAGCATGGTTAATTGAATTAAAGGCTAGTTAGATCGTTCTGCAGTACCTCACGGAGGTACAAAACCTACCATGTCTTCCAACACAGAGGTCATTTCTGTGTTCACCGGCATCAACCTTGACTCCAGTTTGATACATGCAGCGAAGGTTGAATGCGATGGGCTGGACCCTAAGGATCCAAATAATCCGGATCCTCTGAAGACCTATAAGCCAGGACAAAAATGTGTCCAGATTATTCGCTTTGTGCAGCAAGAGGTGCGGATGTCTGTGTCTAAGAGACTATGCATTGATGCGTCGAGCTCACACAACGACAGTGCTCGCGACCGGTAAAAGAAGGTTCTGTCACTGTGGAAAGTTCTGTCATTGTGCTTCATCCCGGTACTACCGCCATGTATCTGCGATCACCCTCTATCGTCGTCCCGATTGAAAAAGACGGCTTACCTACTACCATGACAACTGGGGATGGAAAGATTGTGACTGTAGACTGGAATATGGGAAGGGCTTGGGAAGTACGTCAACCTGTTAGGCTAGAGGCAGTAAATAAAAAGGGAGGAACTTTATTATGGTGGTATTGAAGTGAGCTACTTGCACAATTTATTTCGTAGCACAGAATATTTTATCAGATATCTATCTCAATTTATAGTGATAATCTACGGAATCCACCGATTCGACTAGGGATAGGTAGAATCGTAAGGAATAGTGTCCGCCGCAAACCCCATCCCAGGTTCTAAATCAAGAGGTTCGTCGATGGAAATCGTATAGGTAGAAACGTAAGGAAAGTCCGCAGTAGGCCCCGTACCAGGTTCTAAATCAAGAGGTTCGTCGGTTGATACCTGATAGGCAGGAACGTAAGGAAAGTCCGCAGTCGATCCCATGCCAGGTCCTAAACCAAGAGGTTCGTCGGTTGAAACCTGAAAGGTAGGAACGTAAGGAAAGTCCGCAGTCGATCCCATGCCAGGTCCTAAACCAAGAGGTTCGTCGGTTGAAACCTGAAAGGTAGGAACGTAAGGAAAGTCCGCAGTCGACCCCATGCCAGGTCCTAAACCAAGAGGTTCGTCGGTTGAAACCTGAAAGGTAGGAACGTAAGGAAAGTCCGCAGTCGACCCCATGCCAGGTCCTAAACCAAAAGGTTCGTCGGTTGAAACCTGAAAGGTAGGAACGTAAGGAAAGTCCGCAGTCGACCTCATGCCAGGTCCTAAATCAAAAGCTTGACCATCAGGCTTGGAAAAGGTGGAAAGGCATTGTGGATTTGGCCTCTCTTTTGGTGGAGCTATATGTTGACCATCATGGCGCGGGCATTGACTCGAGAATGATCCATCAGCTCCATTCGTGGCGTTGCTTTGGTAAGAAGGTGCTGGATCAAGGTGGCCAAAGCTCTGATGAGCATTGCCGTCCGTCGTCGTACCACCTCCATTAACTATAGGTGGGCCATCTCGTCCAGGAGAGCTGATGTTCGCAGTTGTTTGGGTGAGGTACTGTGGCAACGGATTGCGTGATGGTGGAGGTTCAGACCGAGTATCTTCTAATGTGACAGTGGTTATATCTGAAGTCGGTAGCACTGGTGGAGATACCGCAAGGCCGTAGTCCCGCCAAACTCCTTTTCGTTTCGAGCTTCTAAGGTTCAGTTGAGAGGCCTCGTGCACCCGCTTTGCTGGAAGCCAAATTCGACACATCAGCGACGTCCTCGTCTAAGATCAGTTGCTACACGTAAACTCACGTATCCGTTTCGTCTGTTCCTGAGGCTCAGCAATCGCTACAATATCGGAAAACTTGGCGGCGGTTGAAAGCAAGCCAGTTCGATTCCAAGACGCAGAAAATTCCTCGAAATGCGAGCTTACGGTCTGTATCCTGTAGAGAAGATCAGCACGTACAGGTTAAAGAATAAATGTTCGCACTCTGATGCCGTCAATATGGGAGCTACAAGGCTCAAGAGTCCAGGGCATAGTAGACGCATCTTGTAAAAAACTTTCCCATGTTGCAAGTATCGATCTAAGCTGCGAGACTTTGCCTTGTGATCGCTTTGCAGGACATGAAGTAATCGTGACTCTTTCATCATGGCGTTTTTATGCCTTCTTATATTATGATTACTGCTAGTGATCCCGTAACTAGCTTCACTTTCAATCCTCGCTTCAAGATTCAGATGCAGTCTCAGTTTATGCACGATCTTTCGAAATGGATCACTCTCGGTTCCGTGTAATAGCGAATCAATATCCCATTGTGCAGGTGTTACGAAGTCGATTTGATCCCATGATGGCTGAGTTCGTAAGTTGCCAAGGGCATCGAGAGAATCCTCACGCGTTTTCGAAGACTCTTCTATTTTTTTGATGATCCTGTCCACTTCGCCACGCTTTGCGTTATTGGTAAAGTGATCACCTTGAAAGCTTTGATTGTCTCTAGTATTTCTTTGATCTTGCGAACGATCTTTGTCAGCGCTGCCGTCATGCTCTGCATCATCATCATCGTCTTGGCTGCCTTCATCTCCACAATCATTATCCTCATTCTCAGAGTCATGATCTTGCCTGTTTGAATTGTCGTTGATCGTATTGCTCTGATCTTTCGAACGATCTTCGTCAGCGCTGTCTAGATCATTCTCACTGTTCGTCTGATGTAAAGAGATAGAGTCGTCGCCTTTGTCGTTGACGCTGGTTCCGTAGATATCTCTAAAGACACGTTCACAAGGTTTGTCTCCGTCAATGACAACATCCTCAGCGGTGAACCTTTCGCTGTTACAGTCACAAGTCTCTGCTTGCTGTGAGACATTGCTATGATAGAAGACGGCTAAGCGATGATGTTCAGGTGTAGATAATGCTGCACACGTCCACGAAAACTGCGTTCGCTGAGACTGAGACTCTCGAATAATGGAGGGTTTGAAGGGACGTTGTCGTATACGGAGGTAGAGACGGTTAGCGCGCTGTACAGATAAGTAATTGATCAATCAAGTATAGTTAGAAGAAGACTTACTTCCGACCACTCAAGGGAGTGCCCTGGGCCTTCAACAATGATGTGAACCAGATCCTCCATCACATACGTCGAGAAACTGGAAGATGGGTGCTTGGCCGACCCGCACGTCAACTTTCCCCCGTGCACGCTAACTTCAGTAAGTTACCCTAGAACAGCTTGGGTTTAGCGTAGCCTTCGAGTTTCTCAATCCCGTCAAGGACTTAATATCTCCACAATGGAGCTGACCCCTTATACTTTGGCTCTCGTCCTTCTCGAGGAATACCGACTTTCGATTGTTAGCCACATATGCTGAGTGGCAAAGGCAACGCGAGAGTGTATGTAAGTGTGCCTTGATCCTGAAGGCCAGATTAAGAACCTACTCGGCCAAGGCCGAACCAACTGAATTTCCACCAGCTCCATCTCATGACGCGTAAATTTCAGCCGGAAGAGAAGGTGATTCGCCCATGTCGCATGGCTCGCTTTGAATACACTAATCAACTCGCCTAAGGTATATCACTCTGAAGCATCTACAGCCTTCCACCGATAAGATTACAGAGAAGACAGGGCCTGAGATGTGATGGCGTCCCATATAAAGGACTGGGACATTCTCTTATCAACAGACAACAAGCAAGAAAAGCGAATCTGCATCTTCAATCGCCCTACAGTAAGTATTTTTCTGCTCAATACGAGATGAATAGTTTTCATCTGATAGATCTATGTAGAAGTTCTTCTCCGGACAAGCTCTACTCACGCCGCAACAGCTAAGGGCAGCGTTTTCCAGTCCGGTTCCTACAAGATGACGACAAATTCAGGAGAAACTGGGTTTTGCAGAAACGATAACTGCCGGCATGCCAACAATGAGCACAAGTCTAGGCAGTGTAAGGCGCCCGGATGTAGGGTGCGATGGAAGCGTTGTCAAGTTGCCGGAAAGTGTAATGGTGAACATTACAGAATCTGCAAAAAATGTGAAGCACATCCTGGTGCAGAGCCAGATTGGTAGTGGGATATAAGTATTGGATGGAGGCAATATACAAACACCCAGTGTCGAGTACTCTCGTGCCCTGCAACGAGGAACGAAAGGAAGGGAGTGGTTCTAGGCGACCAGGGTCGATTTGGGGGCTTTCGTACTGGAAAACGCTGGTCTTGGAATTCCGAAAAGGGTTTGATGCGGATTACGCAAAAGGGTTTACGCTCAGAATCGGTTCAACTTTTATCCGATACTTCATCCACGGGATTAGAATAGGGTTACGGTAACCTTCGGTCACCGTAACCTATTCTATTTCACGGCCAGCGCGGTCACGCGTGTTTCTACTGTAGTACCTTAGCAACACCTTAGTACTAAATCGACACTAGTGTGCATAAAATTAATACCGAAGTATTTCATGCTCACTCCACTCAGTCGCTAAACGATTCCACTTTCTTTTGAAATAACTTGTCTAGGCCTCCTTCTCCGCATTTTGGGTGCACTGTGAGCATGGCCACTGACAAGAAACTTCCCACCGACGTTCTAAGCGGGCCTGTATCTCCTTATCCTGGTGACGGGGTATGCCCCACAGCCGCCCAATTCTACAACACCGCAAGCTATGGCTACAAGCTTTGGAGTTCTCTAGAATCAGAGACTAGGGATGATCCAAGCATTCCATGCACTGCTGACTGCATTTTGGACCTTCTGCGACATGTTCCCGCCTTCTGCGCTCAGCGGTCAAAAGCCTTCTCGATCCTCAACAAACCATTCCCTCAAGTCAAGTACGCTCTGGAATGGGTAACGACAACAGACGCGGCCTGCGACCAACCGGTGAAACGGACATATCACTATCAGACTCTTGGGATTCTGGAGCCCTTGAGCTATAGGTTCATAGATGTTTCAAGCGCTTGCCCATACTGGCCTGGAATCGGACCTGACCGGGCTCAATATATATCCTACCTCATCTTTGGTTGGACTTATATCCTCTCCACCCGATGGGTTGAAATACTTCAAGATGCTGAAGAGAAGGTCTCTCTTCAACAGAGTGAGGAACTGAATCACCACAACTTTTGGGAAGTGGTCGCCGGTCAACGCTGGCAAGCTAGCATCATACGTGGCGGGAACACGTTCTATGCACCGTGGTCTTTATTAGCGCATGAGGCAATGTCACGGTATGCCCAAAGCCTTCTCGTTTGACAGAGAGACACGCTGACATGAGCCGTTAGGGTTCAGCTTTCAAAAGTTTCACCCAACTCTTCCTCGGCTTTCAACATCTTTGCCGACTACTGCATGTCTGAAGGTCTAGCTAGTGAATGTGTGGCCGCGCTCGCCATAGTCCTAACGCTTCCAGAGTGTTCCGACTCCCCACTTCTGCTCCCCTGTTTAATGGCATCCCCGAAGGTGAAGTCAACACGGGGCCAAAAAGATGATTGCTACGAGAAGCTGTTTGAGTGCTTAAGTAGCTGCATCACACTGAGCTGTAATTCAGGAGGGATACAATCCTTGCTGTGCAGTGTTTTCTTTGAGCCTACGGTACCTTGTAATTTGATTGGAGCCCACCTATCGGGTGTCGAGAATGCGATTAAGCCACTTGAGGGCCATCCGTGGATCCTGGCAGCACTAATGGCAAGGAAAAACCCGAAAATCTCGCCATTATGGCTGGCAACGATCTGGAGTCGCCGAGTGAGCAACGTCCTCACATCTGTCATGGGAGGCCTACCACCAATAAGTCTTCCAGTCGCTTCCTGGACAGAGACCATCCAATCGTTCGTCCAGGCACGCCACTATTCGATCATCAATCGACCAGGCTTCATACCACGCGCGCGTGAATATAGTGTTGCCTATCTTATCAGAGATGACGTAGTAATGCCCTTCACACCCTCACCACCTTTTGGCGAGACGCCTACATCGAACCTGAGCCTTGAAGTCAAAATGCATCTGGAGCATGACCATAGACCTATACTGCACAGGACAAGTTGGATATTGAACATGGGCGAAGAGTTACCGGATCAACAAGGTTTAAAGATCATGCCTCAGCTCAATGTGCGCTTGCCGTTCGTAGCCCGAAAAAAATACGTTGAGGGACTTATGTTGAAGTAAGCAAGGTAGCAGATAATCAATAGTACATGATTACTGACTTCCACAAGCCAGGTAGATGACAAGGCCGGCACTGTGTCTAGTGATGCTAGCTTCAATCTATTCAATTGGCACAGAAATAATGAAGGGGGTTTGTGGCTCGTTGAAGGTTCCGAGGATGTTGAAGTCATAAGGAGATGTAATTCACATCCGTGGATCAAGAATGATTCGGATGAAGACTCTGTTTCCGAAAATGAAGATTCTGAAGAGGTGATTGATCCGAACAGCATTCACAGATGGCGAGATGACATGGTCGAAATGAGGTACTAGGTAACACGCGGAATGGGGGTACCTACCTGATACGCATTACATGCAAGACTGTACGCTTTAGGCAATCCTCGGTCTAAGATTGAACCTTGTCAAAGATCGGTAGTGAAAATTAAGAAGCGTGGTTGAGAGAGGTGTGGGATGGTAAGGGTTTGAGAGAGTTGGTTAAGGAAGGACTTTGTCAAGCTGTCTCGGATTTACGAAAATTTGAGCAGTGTCAATCATGTCAACTTATGCGTTGCTCATGTTTTGCTGTACATTCTTCGGCTGTCTGCCTTTTAATTCTTCGTAACCTTCATTACATAACTACAGTCCCCAAAGTAAGACCAATTGAACAAGGTCAATACAGTTTGTAAAGCCGTCGGGTTGACTGGACCAAACAAAATGGCAAAGGAACGGTTATGTCATCGACCCAGGAGCAATCCCTCAAGATCAAGCCCAGAGGATAGCTGAAGGTATAGATGAACTACAACCCACCGAACTTTGGGACATGCGTTTGGCTGCGGAATCAGGTGTTTCTCACTTGACTGAGCTCTCGGCTTGGGGCTCACCTTGAAGCTCGATTGGGCATGGGTATGGTTGGCTACTGTTTGAAATACTTCTATGGGATCTAAAGCACATCGTCGACCAGAGAGTAGCTGACTTAAAGATGCACAATTGCCGTCTCGAATCAATGTTCTATGAAGCTTGGACCGTTCTAAACAGGTGGTTCACCGCTGTAAGATACTATCCCCTTGTCATTCATGAAAGCATTCTTATCACTAATTAAAATCGATTTGCCAACCTTGCGAGTCTGTTTAATCTCATCTTCGTCGACACCCAGCTTATCCTTTGACAACCAAATAGTTCTCTGTCGGGCCCTCAGTGCTTCGTGCTGCAATTCAATGAGCGAAGACGAATGGAGCACCTGATCTTGTCCATAATCTTCCGCATCTTTTGTCGCTGAAAGCTCTTCCTCACTCAAGCGACCGACTACGTCGTTAAGCCACTCTATATGGCTTCGCATGACCCTTTTCCAAGGTTTTGTCGCCGGCTGGCTTGTCTGTATTCCTTCAAGTATCGATTGATTAGCCGCACTGTCGAGCATTACTGGTAGATTTGTGAAAAGAGGCTTAAAGGCCTGATTCAGAAGGATGTGGTACGTCAATGTAAAGCACATGACAAACACCATTATGACTCCTTGCCCAACGCAAGCCATTTTATGCTGTTGATCGCGAACGAGAAAGAACAAACCCGTTAGAGACAGCAGCAGTAAATCAACGCGTTCAATTACGAAGCTGAAGGCCTCACTTTACACCCACTTCTCGACCTAACGTTCTAATACTCAAGGACTTAGAGAGCTTGAAGAAAGCTTTGTTCTAATATGTGATGGACACTTTTCTGCATGGCGAGGTACGACCATGTAGATAATCCAACCTCTTTATCAATCATCGAATTGGTAGCCGTCATCGGTCGTCTAACATTCTCCAGGTGATCCGATTGTGATTCAGGATCAGGGCATTGATAGCAGTGGCGACGGTACTTCAGAAGAGCAGGATGGGAACCAGGGGACGCTTAGCACTCCGCCGACGTCTGTGACGGGCTCAGAGGATGGGTGCGACCCCAAACTTCTACTTCGTTGATTTCGATGCTAACGAACTTTTATCGATTCAGAATTCCTAGCCTCCCCAAGAAGAACAAACATTCTACCTCAAAGAAGCCTCCACCGCACCGCAATACCATCGTCTCCTCGAAGTACGATAAACCAGTGCGCGAGTTCAAAGGTGGAAATCGCCAGGGTCTCATGCCTGATCCATTAACGGATGGGGACAAGAAGGATCCGTGCAACGGCCAAGAAGCGGAGGTAGACGACAAGGAAGAAGATAAAGAGAAACCTAACGGGAACGGCGACAAGAAAACTACGCCTTTGCTGCAATCTATAAAGAAAAGGAGTCTGTCTGCCGTTGAGGGGAAATCTGCGTCGAAGCGTCATATCAAACGCCGCCGCTGTTTGTCACCTCATCAAAATGAAGCTGCTGGCAGTCAAGGTGAGTGTGGAATATGCTTTTTCTATTTGGGAAAGTGAATGGCCCGTCTAACGTTCAACAGAAAACATATTTGCGGTCCAACACCAGCATCTCGACACCCAGGCCAACGGCACTTCTCCTGAATCGAAGGGTGTCAACCCCGAAATCCGTAATGCCACCATCCCCCCAGGCCCTACTAGCGGTACTATCACCAGCCCACCTATTGTTGAGCAGGTTCAGGGACAAGGCGATGCAGCGCAAGTCGAAGAGCCGGAGTGGGAAATCATCAAGATACTCGACAAGAGAGAGACGGTGTCGGGAACGGAATACATGGTACGCTGGAAAAATACATGGCTGCACAAAGGTGAACTAGGAAACGCACAGAAGTTGCTGCGGCAGTTTGAAGCAAACGGCCGCCCACAGTATGGACGCAAACGGGGCAGACCGACTCGCACATGCAAAGTTTGGTGATGGTCATATTCTTTCATGTGGAATTTACTTTGTGACCGGAGGATGTACCATTTTTCTTGTTTCAAGATATCCTGTCATGTCCTGCAACCGTGCATTTGACTTGTGGCGACCCACTTCCTGCGTGATATGGGTGATAGCGACGGCCATTTCCGTGCTCGTATGCCATAATGCTTGATGTGACGGATGTGGTGTCCGACTGTCACTTTCCACAGCCTGCTCAGAACCCTCGAACCCTTATAGACTTGGCGTTATGAGTGGAGACTGCTTAATTAGTATTGGACCCCACGGTGATACCATCCTGGAAACGTCTTGCCCAGATGGCGAAAAACGGGTAAGGGAGGCAGAAATGAACATAGAGATGGTGACATTCGTCTAGCCACGCGCCGACCACTCAAGGCCGGGAAGTGGCTTGGGAGCGAGAGAAATCGAGCAGTAGAAAGTGTGGTTGTCCTACGGTTGGTGGCAGCACAAAAGCTGGCTAGGTGCCAATTCAGTCAGTCTATCGCCTAGAAACTGCTTCATACCATCACTGGTGTTTCCCTTCCCATTCTCGGATAGATTGAAGAACACGTGTGATTCTTGTGCAAACAAAATAACCAACGATCACCGACCCTTGTCTGCACGTGCCGGTCTTCCCCGTTTGCCTCCCCGCTGCGCCTGGCGTTTGGCCTCAAACTCCCGCAGCATTTCCTGTGCGTTTCATAACTCGTATTTGGGCAGCCATGTTTTCTTCCAGCACACCTTGTATTCATAGCCCTTTCCCCTTCGTCTCTTGCCAACGATCCTTATGATCTCCCACTCCTCTTCATCCAATGCTGAACCTCCTTGGTCCTGAGGTTGCTCGGGAAGAGGTGGGGTGACGGTCATGGCGTGAGGGAGACAGACGGTCGCTGCTGCCCCGCGATCACCTCCACGGATAGCCTGCTCAACTGGGTCACAGGATAGTGCGACAGTGGGAGAGATGGGGCGATCAACGGAGGAGGTGGTAGGTTCGGTGGTAGACAATGTGGTCCCATACAAAAGCCTTGGGCCAAGGGCAGCGTTGAGGCAGAGTCAAGAGGGGCATCGGCAAAATACAGGCTCCTGTAACCTGGAAACTCAATTCCTACAGCGCCAGGGCACAGCTCGATGACCCTTTCGCGGAGCGCGTCAAAGTCGAACTTGATATAGCGCGATTCGCGCTCCAGCTTGTCAAGACGAAGCTATCGCCCGCTCGTGTAGGTGTGAGGGTCGAGAGGTGTATACGGATTAGTGCACATGGCATTGAGAGAGATAGACCCATGTGTCGAGGAGGAGCCTACCATCTTCCGTGGGCAGGTATGGTGGGTGTGGAGAATGAAAATCCGCCATGCGTGTCATCGACGCGTGTGATGCCGACCCCCAAGGAGTCTCGTTTTGCTGGCGGAGGATGTAGTGAACGATCTGTCAATAGGAGGGAGACAGAGCTTTGCACTGCCCCAGCTAACGACCAAAATTGGAGAAGCCCGCTGCTGGTAGATTCCAAGGAAGGAGCAGATGAAGATTGCAATGGAGCTGATATGCCGGACTATGACTGTAGAGTTTGTGACAAGGGGCCAGAAGACATAGGGGCGTGGGCGAGGGTTGCGGTGGAGATGGGAGGAAGGTTGGGGGGTCGGTGTAGTTGCCAGAGTCTGCAAGTGTTAATCAGACAACATGATCAATACAGGTGCTCGTAGTCCGACATCCAACCCTTCTGCTTCACCCACAGCGACTGGTTCCACACGCCCTTCCCCTTTCGACTCCTACTGCGCCCTCGTCGAGTCGACGCTGCAATCCCTATGCTCACGCATCGAAGCCAACTCCGCGGAAGTCATTGAGAAATTCAGGCGCAAGAACAGTCGCTAAGATTGGCGACCAAAGACTGTTCGGAACTTGCTGTTAAGAAGAACACTCCTGACTGATATTTCTCACGATTCCGAGTTGCAAATTTCAGTGCAGCTTGCGTCTTACCTGAACCCCCTACACTCAAGTCTGCTGATTAGCCCTGCAAAGTACCGTCAAGGGTCGATGGACGGGAGACGAGGAGAGGGCACCTCTAGCGGTGACGTACCGAGTCCGCAGATAGCAAAAGTCAGCTGACTTGACTTTGGCGTTGGTGACGCGTAAAAGAAGGCCTCCATTTTACCGAGTAGTGCCTCTCGTCCCTGAAAAGTATTACAAGGAGGGAAAGGGGTCTCAAAAAGGGCCTGTGTGGCTGCGACCGACAACGGAATTAACCTCTGCCATGTGGAGTATTTTCTTAGACATACCTCTGGTATCCAACCGCTCAATTGTGGATTGACCACTTGCCATGGACTGTAACTGATTGGAAATATCTTGCCGGAATATATTCAGCCTTGACAAGACTGGACGAAGGTTGCGGTCATGCAAGGAAACAAAGCGGGCAATTTCACGATGGTCGGCGTTCTGGCCGATGACCACCTCATTAGGGACATTCAGAATGGCCGAGCCTTGCTCAACGATCTAACAGACAGACTCAGCCCGGCAATTTGAGAAGGTCAACGCACTGCATACCATCGTCTTGAAGAATCCCAAATTCGTCATCTTCATCTCGAAGAATGACACCAACTGAAGGCTTGATGTTTTTGGCACGAAGTCTTCTGTGATCTCGAGTAGGACCTTCGAATCTTTTTGGAGGGCTCCAATCATTATTTTGGCAGGGTTAAGAGGTGAACAAGCTGTGACAATATTTGCAATGATTTTTCCACATGTAGCGATATTACTACCATTGTGCGGTGTTGCTATCCCATTCTAAGGTGAGGAACGGCCTTGCTCCGAGATTCTCAATCAGACTTACCAAGAAATACAATGCCATAGACTGCATCTTGAACCTTCGCTTGCTCTCCTGCAACACCTAACAGAAGTGCCTATACCGTCCAGTCCAGTCAACACGAGGATAACCGCAAGATGTGAATGGACATGTATTACCTTCTTTGCAATAATGCCACCCAAGCTATGACAGACAAAAACGATGGGTCTCCGCATTTCCTTGATGGCATATCAGTATTTCATGATTATGACTAAAGGAAGTAGTGCCTTGGCGTAGACTGGTGCAGACCTCTTCTGTTGTCCTGAGATCTACAAGCTCGGTCAGCATCTTTGCTGAGATAGATCTTATGTCTTGTTGAGCCGTAAAATTCCTGAATGACGCATTATAGCCATAGGTCATTACTCGAACTGTTGGTAGAACCACAGGTAAAATGTCTCGAAGCCACATCGTTTGGCTTTGTGTGTGTGTCCATGTGCCTAAAGCGTCACCATTAAGTCCATGAACAGCCACCAAGCTGGTATCAACCAGTCAGCTACTTCTCGAAACCGTTACGCGACAAGGAAAACCACTGACTCAAAGACTGCATGAAGAGGTTCTGATGAAGTCTCGGAGGATTTTTTCGGCTCATAGAGAACCGTTATGCCATAATTGCGACCAGCGTCCATCGTGCTTGATTATTGACAGCAAATCCCGCAGAGACAGAGAATGTTGGTTGGGAAGAGCGCGATGATGTCTGAGACTATCTCGTTGCCTCAGTACCTCAGACGTGTGCTTATGTAACGGGTAAGGCGCCTACATGTCTGAGCGTAAAACCTTGTAATTTTGTCAGATATTCGCTGCTAACGCTGTATATTTCGACCTTTTTTCCCTACGATAGGCTAGGTCTATTTTATTCTTCGGGAGACTTCTTTATAATATTTAAGGCGAGGTCTCTATGGTAAAACTCGTAGAATTCGTTGTGGTTGATAAGTTTGCATGGGGCATTCTAAAAAATTTCCCATAGGAATGTGATTTCAGTCAAGCAAAACAACGTTGCAAACGTAAATTTGCTTTACTAATTATTTACGTACTAGAGCCCTGAAAGATTCGGTAGAAAGGGAGAAGTTGTATTAGAAAGTCGATTATCTCGCGCCGAGCGAGGAAAAATCAATAAATTTCGATAAAGAATAGGCCGTTTTATCGCTGCGAAGTCTCGTTGTGCTGGTCTATTAACGCGGGTCTGGCCGTTTTTTGCGCTCAGACGTGCTGCCCTCAGGATACGGTGTCAGCATTTCTAACCCGAAAGGGCTTAGCAGCTTCCCGAAAGGGTTTAGTTAGCACGTCTAAGGTACTTCTCGCTTTCTCGTTTGAGAAGTGAACCTCACGACGCCGAACATAGATCGGAGAGCCCGGTCCAGACTGGCTTCATCGTTAAGAGCGGGAACATACAGGTTCCAGCCGGTGGCAACCCTTGAGGTAAATCTCACGCAGTCTACTCACGTTTCTCGGATTCATTTACCGTGGATTAGTAAGCAGATCTTCATACGCGAGTCTGGGGATCTATAGTTTTACAGAGCCGCAAAACAGTGTTTCTTTTCTACTATAGGCCGCAAAGCCAAGAATGTTGCCCTCCACGAGCTATTCCCATACAGTAATATAAAGAAAGGCCGCTATGATGAATTGGCTAATCTTCGTCTCGAAACTACAAGCGTCCGTTCTGAACACCCAATCCTCTTTGCTAACAGTGAAATCACATATAAGCTTCCGCCCAAAGCCCATTATACCACCTGCCACGAGGCTTTTATATACAGTCTTTAGTGGAATGCCCACCAGAGTTCACCTCTTTAGATGTTATCCGCGCGCGCTTTCCCTTCCTCTTCACGGATGTTATATGCATTTTCGTCGACGATTTCCCAACGCTGGATGCCGTCGTCGAGCGGTTGAAGACATGAGCCGCTGCTGGTGTTGCCGCGACATCGCCGACTGAAAGGAGGTGCAACTACGGTACTTAGATGAAGTCCGATAAATGCGGCGAATTTCTTACTGCCTTTATTCCGCCTGCACCTCAGTCAATTGTCTACGAGGCTGTGATGGGCTAGGGCTAATGATTCACAAAGATGTACAACACTCTCGAGGCACGCAAGCAGAAAAACCGTGAAGCTCAAGCTTCTTACAAAAACCGTCAAACAGCGCTCGTCAAGCATTTGGGGGATTCGAATGAGCATTTAGGGAAAGAAATTCGGGAGCTGCAACAAATCCACGCCGCCACAAGAGAGGAATGCTTGCTGCTGCGGTACAAAAATTCTCTGCTTGAGCGCATACTCTTTGAGAAAGGTAAGGAGCGCAGATAAGCTACTCTTCAAACTCTTCTGATTCGAGTTCTAGGCATAGATGCTCAGGCCGAGCTCAAACGGCATCAACATCAACGATCGGATCCTGGATCGGCTGTGCTCACGTCACGAACAACTCCGCAACAACAGACGAGAAATGCATTTGGCTTAGGTACGAGTGATGGGACTAGAAACGCAGCCGATCCACGGTCAAATCCGGCGCCATCTTTATATCAGGCTCATATGGACGAGCTCGGTAAACTGATCCCTTCTCCCTTTTCCCGTTTTCTTTGGAAAACGCCGTGCTAATCAGGCTTACTACCTATAGGGAAAGAATACGAAGAGAATCCATATACAGGTGTTACTAGCGACGAAGAACTGAGTAATGACGTCGTCGGACCGGGTTCCTATCCTGAACGTTTCTGTGAACAGCCTGTCTTCCAAGGCCACGCATCTGTGGTGGGCAGTGGAGCAGAGGCACTAATGCAGCCTCTGGCGATGGGAGGGCCGGGCAATTCGAGAGCGCCTCTCTTGAGCACAGCAAATCAGACGTTCAATCCTTACCATCCATCACCTAATGATGTTCCATTTGGCCTCACAGCGAGCATGCGCTTTCCGACACAATTTGATTTTACTGCTCCGACGTCAGGTCAAACGGCTTTGTTACAAGAGGTGACCGGCTTCGGCAACTCGTTGACCCTTGGCGCGGTATACCAAGGTGACACACCGAGAGGATATCAGTAGACTGGTATGAGTCCAGTTAGGCGTCTTTTGTGAGCGTAGGGACGAGGTGCTATATAGTCTTGTGAGACATAGAAGGCGCATTGCTGTCGAGGCTGATTTTGATGGGGACTGAGGGATGTCAGTGAGGGGGAATGCAACAAAGGACTTCGCTTGTCCACCAAATATAGCCTAGAACAATACATAAACAAAGGTTGGAATTGAAAGAGCATGTCACGGTCTATCATGGAAACCGAAAGCGATCCTGGTCAGTGCACGGACCTCCCGGAAAGTCGGAAGCTTCTAGAACGTGAATTCTAATCGTGTCGAAATACTTACGAGTCTAACCTTGCTAGGAGCAAGAGTGGATGCTACTACGGAAAGATGAGGCGCAGCAAGTAGTCCGCCGATCATCTAGAGGCTAGCTGCAAAATCAATCTCACCAACTGAAAATGTCGCCATGTCTTGAAAATGATCAGGCTTGCGTCTACCACTGTGATTTGAAGAGGAAAGAAGAGAATTTTTGCCAATCTCCAACCTGCAATATCCCAGCGCTCGTGGGCACTTCCATGTCGTTTTTGAAGCCCAATGGAACTAGCTTCCACTTCTACACCGAGACATTCCTTGGAACTGGGACGAACTCGATTGTCTTGCTTGATGGCTCTCATGCTATTAAAATTCCTAAAGTCCGAGACCTTACATCCATGCCTGAAGAACATCGTGAGAATCAAGAATACGTCAACGACGTAAACCGCGGAATGTTGGAATCGGAGAAAGCCGTTTATCTGCGGGTAGGACGTTGCGACGGGATCGCTGAGTGTATCAATATTTCAGAAGATGGTATCCGGCTTGCTCTTTACAAACGAGGCGATCTCGAAGCTTATATTGAGAGCGAGGCCGCAGTTGATCGGTCTCGGAAAGCTGGATGGATCCTATCCATTATCAAAACGATACTCCACTTTCACAGCTCGAAAGTTCTGGTCGACGATATGGCGCTTCGAAATATACTCGTCGCTGACGACCTATCGCTCAAAATGATTGATTTCGGCCAATGCCCTTTGTTGCCGTTGGACGCCGACCTCAACGCGGCCAGTGATAACGGCTTGACTGCCCAAGCCGATATTTTCCACCTTGGCTGCGTTATCTACTCGATTGTGGCCTGGCAACGGTACGAATGTAACCTTTTTATGCGCGGGTGGGTCCGGCCATTGCTTCGCGACCTCCCAAACGTCGACCGTCTCTTTTGTGGGGATGTCATACGGAAATGCTGGTCGGCAGAGTACTCGAGCATGGAGCAGCTTTATTGCGACGCACACGAGAGCCTAGAGCATGTAATGCGTGAAGTTTGATGCTGCGGGCATGACAGATATGTACAGCCACCAAAAGGTTTTCGATTGGAGTTATAGTACGCAGGCCGCGGAGGACAAGCGAAGGTTCAATCGGCAAGCCGCAAGCATTACGCATTCCTACGGAAGGTAAAGATGGATTGCTCCCATATATGATGCTTTCCGTGTCCAATCGCCCATTGCCCTCTTCACGGTCTCGCCTAAACTTCAGGCACCCCTCAAGAAGATCGCCTTTTTCGTTTCCGCTTTGGATCGGAATTTGGCAGCCTGGCGGCGGTTGGTCCATTTACAGGATGAGTCATGATCTTCGGATTGCTGCCTAGAATCAATGAGTCACACGAAGACCAGCCAAATAGTGAGCTGTCCTGCAATTCTATGTTGCTCGCACCCAGGTCTCCGTCTATTGTCTCTAGCCTTTTCACCCTTAGCCTGTAAAACATTTTCCGGTTTGACATTAGTTTGGAAATCGAAGTCGAGCCCAGCTGAAGCCTTACGAGATGTGTTGGCGAGACGATCCCGCTCCAGTGACTTGGAAATGTGGGCACACAACCAACGAGCCCCCACAAAGCAGGGTTATTTGGTGCCCGGCCGCTGATAGAAGAGGGAGTGCATGCGCTATCGTCCAACGAACATCTAAAGCCTCGAGCCACAATCGAGTCTTGGCTTGCCCGAACTGTCGGAAGAAAGGCCCTGGTGGAGGGAAGGATGACAAAGGCTCGGGCGGGGCCGGTAAAGGTTCCACTTCGGCGACGGCTGGCTCCTCCGTCGCAGTGGGAGCTTAGCTGTTGTGTACTGCTTGTCTCCAGCCTCAGTCGAGCTACAGCTGACAATCGTTTAGGACATGTTCTGTCCTACAATCGCAAGAGCACATAATGGGCGGCATATTAGATTGCTTGCCCATATTCACCTCAAAATGGCAAGCTCAATTGAGATCTCCCCAACCAGGCGCGGAGTGTAAGATTTGATAAATTATAAGCTCATTATTTACTATTCCAAATCTCCGATTCCGTCCTGCCCCTCCAAAAGTCGAACGCCAACAGTACAAAACGTGTGAACAAATGGATTTTATCGGTCCTGAGCTCAATGGTATAAACTCTCAACAACGCTCGTGCCGTTGAATTCGCGGATGAAGTTCTCGCTCGCCTTGACCGCCTGCAGGACATGGGAGTTAGGCCACCCGAGAATTTTTCTTGGTAGCTAGAGCGTGGGCTATGGTAACCACGTTCTTGATCTTATAGACAGTTGATCAGTGGAAGGAGTCTCCAGAGGTACTACATAGAAAACCTACCTGTCGACCGTTGAATTCCGTGGTGGCCAAGCGTCCTATTTCTTTGCGAGTCACCACCGCTCCTCCTTTAGACGTGTGGGCTCTGTGGAGCATATGTTCCCAGATTTGGCTTCGCACATTAGCATCTAATTCGTGGTATTTCAACGTGAGATGGATCCTGCTGAGGATCGCGTCATCGAAGTTGGAAACTCGGTTTGTGGTGAGGAACATGATACCATCGCAATATTCCAATTTGCGAAGGAACACCGAGACCAGCTTGTTGCGAGCGACATCCGCCTTCGAGCGTTGTTCAAACACACGTCTGCTTCGTCCAGAAGAATGAGGGCATGCTTTCTTTTTCTCTTCATCCAGCCGTCATATCTGAAGATGCGGAGAATTATTGCTAACAGGAGACAGAAGCGAAAGATGAAGGTGATGCAGATTTCCTGGAATGTTTGCAGTGGGTCTTGCTACTTCTGTCTGCATGCTCGGAATACGGATTGAATCAGGGCACTTGATGATGGTATGACAGGACCACGAGGTTGCGGAAGAAGTTGGATGTTAAGTAACAGAGCACATATGGCATCATGATTGTGTGCTGGTACAGCTTCTATTATACAAGTCTAAGTGAGGCTCTGGTCCCATATTGGCCCCTCATTCTCTAGCCTCATGTATACTTTCGTAGCCTAAAGTAAAACAGTATTCCTAGGTCTTTTGTAGGCCTCCATAGCCTGTGCCAGACCCTCTGTCGACTCGGACCGGCTTCTTCTTCGAAAGCCGATTTGATGAGACCTTAGGTGAAGGATTCATTCGAGCTCCAACTGGCGTTCTGTGAGTAGGGTGAGCACAAGTATTAGTGCCCAGCGCAAGCTCGTCAGTCGATGTCTCAGATTCTGGGTTAACAGATTCATTCGATGACAATGACACAAAGCTTTGTGTGGATGACACCAAATCTGAATGTTCCGCATCTAGTACCTTGCCGTTCGCCGCAGCTATGAGCTCTTCCCGTTTCTCTTTCGCCAATTCTCTGGCATTCCTTAAAAGGGTAGCCCCTTGTCGGAAGGTTCCTGGGTTGCCGGTCATGGCAAATGAATTGAGTTGGGTCATGCGATACTCGGTAGGCCGTTTGGTGTCTTTGGACAGAGTGTGATGGGTTGTATACACGGTGAGGGTTCCAGAGCCACCATGATAAGTCGACGTGATCGTATACGCATTATTGTCGTAAGCCGTCTCTGGATCAACGTATGACCGAAGCTCGTGCATCCCACGGGCACCCACAGCACCGTCATATAAGGCCTGCCGCTTGCATACCGCCGTATTCCCATTAGGGCCTTTTCCCTCCGTGAAGAAGTTGGGCAAGCACGGTGCGGCGGTATTCGTCGACGGTACGATGTAGGAGCCCAGTTCTTCCCGGATCTGTCTGTTGAGTTCAGCCGGACGGCTCCCATCATAGAAGTCTGGCTTGGCCTTGGTGATAGAGCCATCTGTCAGGTCTTTAAGATTTCCGAAGAGAAGGTTCTCCTGTGAGGGAACGTCGGCGGTGCCAGCGATGATTGGGAACGCCTTGCTCATCACTGCGTTTTCAGTCAAAGCCTGCATATTTATTTTTTCAAACTTCCGAAACGCTTCACGAGGAAAGCGTGATGGCGAAAGAGAAGGTCGTGGCTGTGCTAGCCTCTCATTTATTTCCTCCCAATTGTCTGGATGTACGGAGCCATCGTCATCATCATAGTCGTATCCATGGGGGTAAACGCCATGATCAATGAGATGCTGCTCGAAGTCAGGGTCGTAAGCAGAAGATTTCCTGGTCGTTGATGATTTATCTGATTCTCTTCCGGTCTTGGCTCGTTTCCGGGAGCTCGATTGACTTGAAGGCATCGTTCGATTGGAAGGAATGGCGGTTTCGAGTTCTGGATACTATCATACAGTCAGGAAGCTGTCTGAGAAGGTTGAATCGAACTTACAGCCCTGAGGTGATCGAGGCTTGGTCCACCGTGTCTTGCGAAGCGCTTGAGCTGAGCAAGGTCAATGTCTTCCTTGCCAGTCCGCTCAGGCGGCACAGGAACAGCAGGCCACTCTGTTCTTCGATCAAACTCTCGAAGTGCGCGGGGAGTGAGCCACACCCGTGATAGGTTGTCCCAAAAGGAACTGGGAGTCCGGTGTCGTCGCTGGTTCTCGAGCTTTCGTCTTTTGGGGGTGGGCGGCGGTGAAGAGTCGGTCGTAGGCTCTGCTTCAAGACACAGCTGTCGCTTTCGACTGCGGGGCATTGGAGTTTCCTCTAAAGGCATTGAGTCTCAGTCTTATGACACGTCTTATTTCAATGGATGATAAGAGGACAATCAAGAATGCGGAGATGCAGTTAGCGCGCGTCTATCCCAACCACGCTAGCGGGTGAGTCATTTCAGATTGCGGGGTTGACACCCAATCAGCGGAATAGCTGCTGCCTGGAAAATGCTTGAAAATATGTATGCGCCAGATAAGCACCCACACCTTTGACCCTTCGTCGCATCAAAATGATGGTGTGAGCACTCTGTGTACTGCAGCTTTCAGCCCGCACCCATGTCTATCGGATTCGCGAATGGAGAACTTGGTGAGTAAGTTGTATTCTTCGATCTTGCCTCTTCTGTATCCCAAAAAAGCCCCATCGACAAGACGTGGCTACAGTATACTAACATCTCATCTACATTAGGACATACGTATAGCCGGTAAATATCAGCTGCAAAGGAGGATCGGTGGAGGCGGCTTCGGCGATGTGTACATAGGTAATGGAAGTGGGTGACCGCAGCTGCTCCATGAGACTCATGACGCACCAGGAACCAACATTGAGACCAATGAAGGTGTCGCTATCAAACTCGAACGCGTGTTTATGGATACCTCCCTCCTGGAACGTGAAGCTGACGTCTATCAATCACTCTCTGGTGGTACGGGCATTCCACGAGTGCACCTATATGACACCGGATCGGAGTATAACGTGATGGTGTTTGATCTTCTGGGACCGAGTCTGCAAGACCTTTTTAACTTCTGCAGCCGCAAGTTCTCTCTCAAGACCGTGTTGATGCTCGTCGACCAACTCCTTTACCGTCTCGAATACATCCATTCCAAGAGCGTCATCCATCGAGACATCAAGCCCGAGAATTTCTTGATGGGTGTGGGGAAGCATGGGAATCAGGTTTATGTGACGGACCTAGGTCTTGCCACGGAACGCCGTGATGCTCAGGTGGAGGCCAATACCAGTCGTGCCCGGAGTCCACATTTGATTGGCACGGCACGTTTTGCCAGCATCAACGGTCATTTAGGTGTCGGTAAGTGTGATATCCTCGGTTCTTGCTGCGCAAAGACTAACGCCTAGTCGAGTGCAACATCGCTGCGATGATTTGGAATCCCTCGGGTACATGCTTCTCTACTTCCTCCGGGGCTCTCTCCCATGGCAAGGTCTTACGGCCACAGATCAGACGCCAAAGGAAGAACTTATCTTGCAGGAGAAGAGAAGGATCAATACAAAAGATCTGTGCGAGGGTCTCCCTCCGCAATTTGCGGTTTATTTCGACTACATCCGTTCTCTTGATTTTGACGAGAAACCGAAATATTCCTATCTACGTAGAATCTTCCGTGATCTCTTCGTGCGCGAGAGCTTCGACTATGATCATGTGTATGATTGGACAATCCTCGAATATCTGAGAAGTACACAATGAAGTTGCTAGAAAAAAGCTGCCCAAGATTGTTTCCAGGGCTAAAACAAGGGCTAATGGGTCCTATGGCCATAGGAAGATGGTGAAAGGAGAAAAGCTGGAGTGTCCAACAACAGCGACGGAAGACCACAGCCAGACCGACGTGTGGTTTTCGGGCTTCGGAGTCATACCACCATTCGCTGGCGATGTCGTCAGATGTTCTAGGCCATTGAGGAGCGTGATAGAGGTTCTATCTCGAATTGCATTTCGAATACAGGGAGAGGATCTCCACTACCTCAATCAATGCCTATGTACGAGTTAGGTTGAGCATGATTTAGACTGCATCACCTACCAGAGATGGATCTTTCGGTATTGGAGCCATTTTGTATTGCAATTGAGGACGTTGATCTGAACCTCTCAGGTAAAGGGTGCCAAGTCACATGACGGTAGTTTTTTGTGTCCCGACTTTACCTCAGCAAGCTCAGGCCCTGGCCGACGAGGGCGCCTATAGGCGCACACTAACCGCAAACGGTAAGTCGTCGTCGGAGGGCCTGAGAGAAATCCTCGGCTTTTGGGTGGGTCATCGCTTCGTTTAGGTATAAAACGCGCTGCGCGTCATTTCTTCGGCATCAACACCATCAACATCATCATTAGATCTACACATAATTTCACCAAAATTGCCTTGATTGCTCTATAAATTACACTCGGAGCTACCTCTAAATCGTAGCTGTGGGTTCATATGCCTTATACCGCATTGCATAGTCCTGATCCCGACTCCTTGCCTTTGACGTTGACGAACCTGCTCGGGTTTCCTCCACGCGATGGCCAGATCAAGGCGATACAGAGTCTTGCAATCGATCAGGTGGATCTTATCCTCATTGCACCGACGGGATGGGGTAAGAGCGTCGTATTCCAGGCTGTCCCGGCCTTGCGACGTGGCGTTTGCCTTCTGATAATGCCGTTGAATCTGCTGGAAGAGGATCAGGTCAGTCAGTAACAAGTCGCCTGAGAAGGCAAGCATTTACTGACGAATATGATCAAATCTGGTAGGCCAAGTCCATCGCTCGAATACCTTGCTGCAAGCCTTGCGTATTGAATGGCCGCACGAACACAAAGGCATTGCTCAATGAAATCCAAACTGGTGCTTATACCCACGGTAGGCAGCACGCCAGACGTCAATTGGAAGCGGCATATAGGATTGTGTTGACAAATCCAGTGCTCTTGAGTCCGGAGATTGCACTATCGGATAAGTTCAAGAAGGTTTTGCAAGATCAGGACTTTCAGCAGCATCTCGTCCTAGTGGCTATCGATGAAGTGCACGTCGTCAGCGAGTGGGGCCAGCACTGGAGAGGTTCATACAGTCGCTTGGCGTTGCTGCGAGACTTAATCGATAGGTCTGTGCCTTGGCTGGGCTGTTCCGCAACTCTCGACTCGGTGATGCTGACCGAAATCCAAGAGCTTTGCGGATTTGATCCTATCACTCGTATTCAACGTACCTCGATTGATCGACCGGACATAAGGCTTGCGATTCGATGTACACAGCAATCCGTAGATACATTCGGTGACCTTGATTTCCTTATTGAACCGGTCAAGGCAGCTGTCGAGCGAACGGCAGAAGAAAATAGTGATAATATGGCTAGAGAGGCACTCAGGCGCGGTGACCTTGCTACTGCTCAAGCAATCGTATCGGCCCATACTCGTCAAGAGACAAAACAAGCGGGATCCGGTAGTCGTGCGTGCTGCAGGACTATCCTGAAGACTGTTGTGTATATCAACTCCATAAAACTGGTTGAGGCGGCAGTTCACGTGCTGGTCAAAAAGTTGATTCAAGCGGGCTGTTCAAAGACGTCTGCCTTCAACGCCATTGAAGCCTACCATTCAGAGCTTGCAGAGTTCGACAAGAGATCGATTTCCGCAGAATTCGCAAAGCCTGATGTCGAAGGCGTTCTGGAAAGCCCGAGGCATCGTATTATCGTAGGTACCGACGCAATGGGAATGGGTATCGATAACCCAGATATCCGACGCGTTGTTCAATGGAAGCAGCCACCAAGCATGTGCGCTCTGTGGCAACGAGCCGGTCGAGCGGCGAGAGGTCGGGCAATCTGCGGCGAATTTTTTTGGTTTGTTGAATCATGGTGCTTTGGAGATAGGCTCGACTCATCGACTCAGGTCAAGAAGAGAACGACTGAGCGTGAGAGACGATCCGTGCTACCACGGGGCCTGTGGGAGCTGATTAACCTTCCAGCGTGCATTCGAAGAAGCATCCTTGAATTCTATGATGACGACTTGTCCTCACAACCCCGTCTGGGAACAGACCCACGTCTCTGCTGTAGCAGATGCGCCGGCATTGAGACCAGACCACGTACCAGCAAAGCAGGGCAGCCTGTCAAGGTCATTCAGTCTCAAAAGCATATCACTGCTGCGGTGAACTCGGCACTGATTGAGTGGCGAGAGACAAAGGCAGCGACGGTACTATTCTCGACGATATTCATGGATCATAAGGTGCAGTTGATCCTTCCGGACAAGGCTATTTTCGATATATCACGAACTGGTGCAACAGTCGACTCTATCGACGCATTGGTCACCGCGGCCAACGGGCGATGGGCAGACCTGCGCCTCTATGGAGGTGAGGTTGTTGAAGTGATCCAAAACGCATGCTTGCAAGCAACGCTTGCCAAAACCCGGAGCAGGCGTCCTTTGACAGCGATAGATGTGAACTCTGCAGGGATTAGAGATGGACCGGATCCAAAGCGGATGAGGTTGATAGGAAAGGCACGGGGATAGCCGGCACAGCTTAATGTTACTCGACATCGTCCGTAGCAAAGAACTGAGCGATTTCACCCTCGTCTTCGTTGTCTTCGTCGTCGAGAACAGGATCGTCTGCCCCCGTATAGCTATACTGGAAGCTGCGGCATTCTGTTCTGTTGAATTTCACTAATGCATCACCGGCAACGCGCGTTGCTCCAAGGTGTAATATATCAGCGGCCTCGTATTTGACGGTCCGGCCACTGTGTAGGGCGATTGACCCAGTCCGCGATAAGCGCTGAGCCGATCTTTGAAGCTCGGAAACGCGCTTGACAGTCGTATTAGTCATCTTAAAGGTCGGCGCACCCACTTTTCCTTTCCAACCCTTCGCCAACGACTTCAACTTTAGGCCTCGCGCCTCCTAACTCGAGATGGCCAATCTTTCGCAAGATGATCGCACCGTCATCGCAGAGCATCCTTTGGACAACTGTCTAGGCCATTTACAAGATTCACTTCGAAAAGCAGAGCAGATTCCGAGCCAGGTTCCCTCTCTTAGTGCTGCTATCGATAGTTCCGACCAAGGACCTCGAAAGGCAATATCGAAACTCCGCAACATCTTGGAGGGCCACGAGGTAGCCCTTGGTCTACGCTCAAGAACTGGAAATCGAAATGTGGCTTCTGATTTACTAGGAGTTCGTGAGCGCGTCCACAAGGGCGACTTCAACTACGAACACTACCGTGCGCTGCCACGACTTGTCATCAAACAAGCCCGCCGATGTCGACATTTGGACCCTCCTCAAGGGTAAGTCAGGTGGGTCTGGGCTGCAGCTAAGAAGTCAGAGAGGGGGGTCGAGATGCCTCAAGTTGAAGCATTTGATGACGCTATCGCTAAAGAAAGAGCTCGTGGGAGAAGCTTCGTATTAGTAGTGGAGGGAATAACAGTGAGGTGACATGGCTATGTTTTAGGTCAGGAGTTAAGCTTTTATCACACTAGCTGTGTAGATATATCGTTAAATATGATGTTGAGCTTGAATAAGCCAAGTCAAGAAGTAGTTGATCTTGGACACTGTCGCTGTCCCAAATGGTGTGAACTGAGCGCTTTTCTAGAAATAGAAACTGGGACGAATTGGATGCTGGTGCCGGAAGTGGATGCCGGGAGCGAAGAGTGGATGCTATGCGGAAGGATGAGGCGCAGCAAGAAGGTTCGAGAATAACTGTGGATGGCCAAAATTTGTAACTCGAGAAACGAAAGACATCGGGTGAGTGTTCTGAGGGCGAGACTGTTAGTCCACAACAGGTTGTAAGCAACCGAGAGCGACATAGTCAGACAGATTTGTCTTCAAATCAATTAGAGATGAGCAAGTTAAGCACCGTTTTGCTGCACTTTATCTATAAGAGAACTAGAGAATTTTCATCACGTGATGGAAGTTCTTTGCCCCGGGGCAAAGAACTTCCATAGTGTGACCAGACGATGGGAAGTGAGACAAATCAGGGATGGCGTGTAGATATGAGCAAGGAATCGGAAGTACTCGCCAACGGAGTACTCGTCAGGAACAGATCCTTTCAAAAGTTGAGGGAAGTATTGGCCGGGGGAGCACTCGCCAGGGGAGTACTCGTCAGGCAAATCCTTCAGAAACTGAGTAGAGTACTCGCCAGCGGAGTACTCGTCGGCGGAATACTCGTCAAGGGAGTACTCGCTAAAGGTGAATCCTTCAAAAACTGAGGGGAGTACTAGCCGAGGGAGTACTCGTCAGGAAAGTACTCGCCAGGGGAGTACTCCCTCTAGTTTTTGTGGGATTTCCCTTGGAGAGTACTCCCTTTAATTTTTGTGGGATTTCCCTTGGAGAGTACTCCCTTTGGTAGTACTCCCCCTACGAGTACTCCCTTGGTGAGTACTCCCTCTAGTTTTTGTGGGATCTGCCCTTGGTGATATTCCCCCTACGAGTACTTCCCTGGCGAGTACTTCCTTTAATTTTGTGGGATTTATCCTTAAAGAGCACTCACTTTTGTAGTACTCCCCCGACGAGTACTTGAGCCATGAAAGCACTCATTCATTGGCAAATGTCAAAGTGTCGCGATCTCACCGAGTTCGAAACAGTCTACAATTATTTAAATTGAATGGCCGAGTTTGCTGGAATTGAATTATCAACCAAATCGACGATACTTTGCGTTAGCTTCTATATAGCAAGATCTTTTAAATGGTCAATGAGTCAGCGCTACTGTAATTAGCCAACAAGACTTCCGGTGAGTATGCTGATGGTGTGAACAAATTTTGGTGTGAACCACGCCTTGTGGTGTGGACCACTTTTGGTGTGCACCACAGTTGATGGTGTGAACCACGCCTCGTGGGGTAGACCATTTTGGGTGTACACCACTGCTGGTGGTGTGGACCACGCCTCGTGGTGTATACCACTTTGGGTGTACACCACAGCCCGCTACTAGTCACGTGATGAAAGCTCCTTGTTCTCGAAGCTTGTTGGTGCGCCTCATCCTTCTTCAGCATCCACTTCTTGCTCCCAGCATCCACTTCTGGAGCTGTA
>JAABUI010000266.1_pt1 | contig 56193 bp, 59 predicted proteins | sample 5559111 | NCBI WGS metagenome assembly JAABUI01 (sample SAMN10711870, study PRJNA513365) | rock metagenome | isolation source: Antarctica rocks | place: Antarctica: Victoria Land, Buttleship Promontory | reverse complement strand
AATAACGCATTGAAAAAGGCGAAAATCGATCTAATAGTCGTCACGATAGCCAAAATGCAAAAGAAAAACAACATTGTTCTGACAGTCTCGAAAAAATACATCGCAGATGTCTTACTAGCGCAAAGAGCAATATGAGAGCATGTTTTTGATGTTAAAAGCATTAAGAAAGACGAGAAATGACACAAAATAGTCATACACAGTCTGAAAATCGAAATCTTCAACACGAAAACTGAAATGAAAAATCTAAAAACTGAGTTAGAGTCGTACAATCTTGAATTGAAACTAATAATCAATTCTATATGATTATCGAAGAGCGAAAACCGATCACGAAACAGACATGCATCGACGATCTTAGCATTTAGAATCGAAGCAAAAGCGCAAAGATATCTGAAAAAACGACTCTTAGCTGCGAAATCAACATATCGAACAGTTGAATATCGAGACTATCGATCAAATGATCAATGTCAAAAATGTCAAATCTTCGAGCATTTACAGAACATATGTAACAGATCATCAAGATGCTTGTATTGCGAGCGAAATCATCAGATCTGAGAGCAATTATCTACGTGCGAAGAAAAGCAATCATGCAATCACACGATTTCTAGATGCTGCAACTGTCAAAATGCGCACTTCGCAAACAGCGCAATGTGCGAAACATATCAGGCAGCTCAGTCTATTAGCTCACAAAAAGATCATCTAGTCACGAAATTATAATGAGTATTGCATTCGAAATGTCACAAAACAACGCAAATGACGAAAGCTTTGCAAACACGTCGAATGTTCGAATTCTACAGCACAATTGCGCAAGGTCAACGCAAATTATGCATGCATGCATGAAATTTGCGAAAAACAAGGCAGATATTGTTATACTACAAGAATCGTGAATGAGAGACGAGAATATAACAATTTCGCATTCGTCGTTTATCTGCATCAAATCAAATGTTCAGAATACTCATGTCAGAGTACTGATATTTGTTGCGAAAAACGCAAAGAAATTTACATGCACATCAAGATCAGACATAGTCAATAGCGAAGATATGCAAGCGATATCAATAGCGAACAATAAAATTCAGAGGGAAATTTTATTGTTCAATATTTACAACGAAAAGTCACAAAACGCAGATGACGAGCAATTATACATGATTGAGCGAGAATTAGCAAAAGTTATGCTAAATTCTGAGCAAAAAGTTATTATCGTCGAAGACTTTAATGCACATCATAGCTGATGAAACGCAAAAATTTCAAACTCTATTAGAACGAAAGCGTTAATAAATTGAATAAATTTACATAGATGCAATCTGATTAACACTTTTGATATAGACATATATCACAGCTATTTGAGTCAGTCAAGCTCGATACTTGATTTAGCATTTGCATCAAAGAATATGCACAATCACATCAAGAATTGACATATAGATGAGAATGCAGACACAGAATTCGATCATGAAGTAATTCTATTTACAATAGTTATGAAAAAAGTGAAGTTGGTCGAAAATTCGTTGAACGCGTCATACAATCTGCAAAAAGTCGACTGAAAAGACTTTGATGAGCATTTGCAAAAGACGAAAGACAAAATGATTATCAAGATGCAAAGAATCATAAGTTTAGAAGCAAAAGTCATTTATTTGACTGAATGCATCAAGAATACAGTGAAATTATTCATATTTAAACAGCGAATATGCGCAAAATCAAAACTCTGGCGAAACAATGAGCTCATCGAAAGGCGAAAGACGCTGTCGTCAAAAAAGCAAATTCTGGAAAAGATGCAGAAATGACGACGCATGAGCAGAGATAGTACAAATGCGAAATTCGTATCATGATGCAATAAAGCTGATCAAAAATCAATTCTGAACCAATTTTTTGAACAACGTCGAAGAAAAAGAAGTGTTTCAGACATACAAGTTCACTAAATCACGTCTAATTGAAAAGCTATTCTCGATACAAAACTTGCAAAAAGAATTGAAGATCAAATTCAATGAAAAGTGCGAGACATTTCTGAAAGCAATGTACTCATCATCTTTGAAAATTCAAATTCAAATCAGTGAAGAATTACTATCGAACGAAAGTATACAGTGATCAAGAGTTATCAAAGGGAAAATCAAGCACGCTATTAACTTCTCAGCACTCAGAAAAGCACTTGAATCAGACGATATGTCATTTGTAATCATACAGCGAGCGTGCAAAACTATATCGAAAATCTTCAATTTAGTGTATTCAGATTTGATCGAAAATGATTATCATTCGAAGATATGATGCGAAGGCACGAGAATTATTCTAAAAAAATCAGACAAGTCGAATTATTCAATTTCGAAGACATACAGAATTATTACGCTGCTAAACTGTTTAGACAAAGTAGCAGAAAAAATAATAGCAGTGCAACTGTCTTACACAGCTGAAATTAACGATAAGCTGCTGAATTTTGATCAAATGAAAGACAGAAAACAAAGATCAGTTATAGATGCAGTACTAAATCTAGTACATGATGCACAAATGACAAAAAGTCGAGAAAACACGCTTATCTGTCTACTTCTAGATGTCAAAGAAGTCTTTGACCATGTTGCATTGAAACAGCTGATCAAAATATTGATTAAATTGAAAATATTGATCAATTTAATCAATTGAGTAAAATGTTTCTTACAAAATCAAGTTATTGACTTAGCATTTGACGACAAACGTCAGAAATCAAAGAAAATAAGCACAGAAATATCACAAGACTCATCTATCTCGCTCATTTTATTTCTAATTTATATTCGATACTTGTTTTCAAAGATTTACGCAAAGTTCGGAAATTTACAGTCACTCAGCTATATTGACGACGTGACGCTATACATTGAGAGAAGAAATATTGACAAGAATGTGAAAATGCTGGAAAACGCAGCAAAAATCGCTTTCACATGAGCTGAGAACAACGCAGTGCAATTCGATAACTCGAAATCTGAATTAATACACTTTGAAAGTCACAAGGCAACACTCAATCAAATGATTATTCTACTCAATAACATGATCATAAAATTAAAGACATGCATACGATGACTAGAAGTCTGACTGAATCGAAAGCTTAACTTCAAAGTTCATGTGCAAACGAAAATCGCGACAGTCACAAGAACGTTACACTCGTTGTTTAGATTAATGAATAGCGAGTGAAAACTAAATGTCAAATCAGAAAAGCAGTTATATCTGACATGCATCACGTCTATTAGCGATTATGACGTCGAAATATGATACTTAGTCAAATTTCGCAAACTGCAAAACGCTGCATTACGAAAAATTCTGAGTGCGTTTCGAACATTATTAATAGATGCTATGCAAATAGAAGTTGAAATTTCGTCGATGAAGATATGATTAGATCAAAAGTGCAAGAACTATGCAATTTGAATAATTAAGTTATTGAAAAAACATTCTATCAGAAAAAGAACATCTATTACGTACTCATTTCAATACTTTATCAAATTGAATCTAGATCTGAATGCATCGAAATATCTGAACTGAAACAAGATGAAGATGAATGTATCTTGAAAAGCTAAGAAGTGCAAAGACAGACTCACGCAGATATATTAAATGTTGAACAAAGTGCAAAAAACACTGAATTCAATAAAAGAAATCGAAATTTCTCACTTCAAGAAATCGTAAGAGCAAGAAATCGAGCATTTAGCAAAACTTCAAACCGAATTTGCAAAAGACGAAACTTGCGATACGATCAATACACACTATAGAGAATTAGAAAGAATTATCAAAAAGGCGAAAAACATAGTGATGTACACAAACGCATCGCAAATTCGAAAAAAAATAGCAGAAGTTGAAACAGAAATCAAAACAACAGTGATATTTATGCATGAACTCATTAAATGCAGCAAAGCGACAAGCGTTTCAGGCAAAATCATCGTAATGAAAGCGAAACTGCAAGCTATTAGCGATGCAATCGCAATGTGCAGCAAAAAAGCACTCAAAAACAGCGAAATTTGAATGTACATGAACAGTCAAATGACTTTGCAAAGACTAAATGCAAAGAGCAACGTCAATGCGAGATTATTCAATGACATACGACAAAATTTGATTAATTTACGTCAGAAACAGTGTCAAATTCACATACAGTGAATATCAAGTTGTAAAAGCATTATTGAGAACAAAAAAGCAGATCAATTGATCAAAATTGCTGCTCAAGAAGTATCAGTTATTAACAACATGAAAGCAATTATCATAAGCTTCGTCAAAAAGCAAATTTGCAAAAAGATGAAATTACAATAATTAGAAATTTGAAAAAGCAGTATCAAAAAGAAAAATCAGTATCAAAAGAACATATCGAATGTGAATTTAAGTCATAAATCACTAAAAAGGCTGAGAAAAATCAATAGACTAATGTTTTCAATCTTTATTTAGCTGAAAATAAAACATGACTATTTCAAGAGCTATTTGCATCAATTATCAGAGAATAATTTGAACAAATGCTATGAAATATGCAATGCAAGACAAACGTTGAAGCATTTACTGCTAAACTGCAGACATTATAAAGCAGAGCAGAGAAAGTTTAAGAAAAAAGCTCAGCTTAAAAACACAGACATCATATTAATACTGTTCATCATCAAGATTGAAAGAATCATAACACTAAAGTATTTGAAAAATACTTGAATTACGACAAGAAAATGACTATTAATTGTGATTGTAATTTATACATTCTTATGACATTGATTTAGACTCAACTCATGAGAGACTCTATGCTATTTATATCGAGTGAACAAAACTCTCTGAAGAAGAAAATCACTCATCATTTATACGACTGCTTCACGCAGTTGAAACAATGAGATTGACACTGTGTTATCAAGTAATGAATCTATAGCTTTTATTCAGTGCGTAATGCTCAAGTAAACTCTTGATGAGAGTGTCTGTGCTGTTTGATTATGACACATCGTCTTTGTTCTGCTCTTTATTGATGATATTCTATACAACGATGTTTCGATTTAATTCTCGATTCAAAGATGAAAGATGTTTTCTTTGCACTCGTGATGCTCATGATTGTAATGTATGTAAAGCTGTGTTCTCTTACTCAATGATTATCATTCATTGAGCAGAGAAATATGTGATGAAAGAGAGATGCACACGATGAGAAGATAAAGTATGATTGTACTAAGTAATTCTTTTCTTCTCTTGATTTGATTTATGTCATGTAGACGTTGAATGAATTGTTAGTATAAATGTGCAATCACAATCGTTCAATGTTTGACTCTGATCAATGAAAAAGAATGCATTCTGATCGTTCTCTTGAGCTCTTGATTTTTCATGTGAATAGATGAATGACTTGACATCAAGTCAAGAAGATGAACTCAAGCTTTCTCAATATATCAGCGTGATTGACGAGTCACTACTTCTTCGAGCACTGTAGTCACGTCTTTCAATACTTGAAATAATTATTCTATCTGATATCTTTTCATCAATTACTCAACAACACTGTCAATGTGATGAAGATGTTTCAATATCGATGCTGTTGATGAATCGCAAATTTTTCAATCACTTGTAATCACAACTCGCAGACTCTTCATCTGAGTTGTTTTTTTCACTAGTAGTATCTTTTCATCTCTTACTGACATTGACATGTCATTAATCTTCTTCGTAGATTGATTGTGACTGTTAGAAGAGATGTTGTCGCATGAGTGAAAACTCTGCATGATGACTTTTCTGATCACGCAACATTCTAACATCATTTGAACTGCGTTGAATTGAGATCTCTTAACTCTTCTGACTTCTATTCAAACACAGAATAGAATCAAAAGATTCGTAGTCAACATCATGTACAGATGAATCCCGTTGTCAGTCAGAAAATGACTATTAGAAACGAAAAAGTAGAACGCAAAGAATGCAAAGAAATGAAGAAAAACGAAAGTACAATTGCAAAAATTGAAGCGAGAGTGCTTATATATGCAAACTATCAATGTGATTGATTAATGAAAAGATATAAAGCAGCGATTTTGATCAGATTACATGTAACGTAGCACATACACAGCGTTTAAACAATGTTATAGTCATAAACTGCATGCACTTAATGAAGAAATAAAAAAAATCTTACTTCTGTATAATTACTATGTTGAATTCGCGAACTTTTTTGTTAATTAGAAATGATTCTTGAATTTTTAATGACTTTCTGATGTTATACTGTAGAATTCATAGAAAAGATTGTTTTGTCATAAAGTTATTCATAACTGTTGTTGACTTTGCAATGAGAAGACTCTTTGTATGCTTTCAATCATCAAGAATCTTTCTCACTTTCTGATTGAACGTTTCTGAGTCTGCTCAGATGTTATCTCATCTGAGTCGCTATTCATGCAAGAGAAAAAATCGACTCATCTTTTCTTGATCTTTACTATCTGTCAGATTGATTCATCAACAATTCAACTGCATATTTTCAACACAATTGTTGTTGAGCTTGAGAAATTCATTGAATTGAAAGAATTCATTGAACTTAAAGAGTTCAAAAACAGCAAGAAGAGTGCATGATTGTATTTAAATATTTCAAAGTATTTGAACAATTTGTTTTTATAGATTTCAAACGCTTGTTTCATCTGCTGTTATCACTTGAGACAGATGCATCTTCAAAGTTCGTGATTTTCGTTGCAGTTGATGCAATGTCTTTTATTTAAAAACACTATGCACTTCTTGATGTAATGTTTGTCTGTGCACTTTTCGCAGCATTGATTCTTTTTGCAGAACTTAATCATGTGATCAAATTCATGACATTTAAAGCATTGTGTAATGTGACAGTTCTTTTTAAATAGCTTGCATGCACATTCTTGATATGAGTTTAGCATGCTCATGTTCATTAGTTAATTCATCATCACTTTGATCACGATCTTTATGATGAGTGATGAATGAGTCTTCTCGCTCTCTGCTATCTTCTTGAATCAAACTATTCTTAGAACTTTCAGATTTTCATGAAGTTTCACGTTATTTTTTATCAGTCTTTCAATGATCTTTTTCTAATTATTCATGTTTATTATAGTGCATATTTTATGTGTCAACACTGCGAAGATTCAACGTGTTACACATGTCGAGCTTGCAATTTCTTTTGCTCATATTTGAGTCTTTTTCAGATTTGCTCAAGCATCTGAGCTAACTGCATGAAGAGAAATATCATCGCTACTCAGCTTGTGAAGTGACATGATTAAATTTCTTTGATCTGTTAACACACTTGTGATTCTTTGTAAAATCTGCTCAATCAACTTCTTCTGTATCTCTTTTATTTCTTTTCTGTTCATTATCTTAATCATGACTTCTCTTTTCTTACAAAGTGACAACAGATCATTTCTGAAATGTTACTCTCTTGTCATTGTTTCTTCTCTTGTCACGTTCACTCATGACGTGATTTTCATTAAAAGACGTGTGCTTTTTTGTGTTTGCAATTGCTTATTAAGCAGTTGATTTGATGTCTTCAATTTCTGTACATTTTTCGCGATGAATGCATTTTGATTCATGTGATGTTTTTCTTCTGAGTCAAGTCGAAGATGTTGAATCAGCTTCAATGCTATCTCTTTTTATGAATGATCTTTGCTCTTCTCTTTTTCTAATGTTGATATCTTTATTAGTAAATCAATAATGTTAGTAATGTTCTCTTCATCATTATGTAAGTGTTTCAATCTTACATCTTTGTTTTCTTGCAATGAATTAACAATCATTTTTGAATCAGCATTGCTGCAATTCATGCAATTTATTGTTGTTTAATCAGCTTCTCAATTCACTCTTTCTTATTTATAGTGCTCTTTTTCAAAATTTGTGATGCATGCGTTGTGATTGTTTATAAATTTAATTTACAATACTTTTACATGAATGTTAAAGTGCTAAAAAAGTCATGATTATATTATCAATTATAAAAAAATAATATGAAGTTTTTTTTTTAATTCTTACTCAATTCAACACTCATTATGAGTCTATGTGAGATTCTATATACTGTAGCGAATGCTGCGCTAGCGCAGCGCTCTTTTCGCATCAAAAATCGCTTTTTTCTGCGCTCTATACTATAACTATTTTCAATGCAAGAACTTTATGAGTCTGTTTCTTTTCTATTCTCTCTCTCTTTCATCTAATTCTTTAATGACATCACAGCTTGAAATTGATTCAGTATGCTCATTGAGAGTATCATTCAAATGATCATCATTGCTGTGCTCATGATTTCTAAGAACTTTCTTAAGTTCGTGATGTTTTCTTCTTGTTGCATTGCTTTTCATTCTACTTTTCATCTGAAACATGTTAACAGAATGTGCTTGATTGACATTTAATCTCTGTCACATTCGTACGTCATTGTAACAACATCAAGTACTCATCTTTCATGTAAAAATTGATTGAAGTCAATTTTTCTTGTGCATAACTGCATCAATAATGCATTGTGAGACTTTGCATAATTCTTGTGCAGTTGCAGATGTTGATGTGTCATCTTTGATGTCAAATATTGAAAATGAGCTGCGTTGAATCTCTCTTTTCAGACTATTCTTCATGTTTGTCTGATCTATTTCTGTATGAATGTCAATTTCATCGTCACTTCAGTGTGCTGATGCTCAGTCAGCAATAAAGACAAATCATATGCATCATCAATCATCTTGTTCATCGCTTTATTTTCAAGTACTTCTGCATGTCTCATCACTCAATGTAGCTTCAGCATGACTTTTTAAGATCAAATGCTCTCATGCATGATCTGAACTCGTTGCAGACGTGTTTGATCTTTTGTTGATATCACTGTTTTCAAAAAAGTCTGACTATCACTGTATACTTTGTATATCTTTTCATGACACTTTCAATTCTTTGTCACTACGTCTGCGAGATGTTTCACTCTTGCGATCAATTCTTTCAGTTCTTCATGATGAGTGATGACTAAAGTCGATTTTCTCAGTCTCTTATTTAGCTCTCAGTTAATTCTCATTGCAGTCATCATAACATTCTCTCTACTGTCGCTATCATTCAAGTAAACTCTTTGCTTCAATGCAAATGTGTTGAAACAATGTTGATTTATTGACATTTTCTTATTTGCAACTATAACTATTCTCAATGACTCTGATCAGAGAATCATCATGTAAAGATGACTTCACTTCATCTTCATTTATTCAAGTGTTTCTTTCATTCACTTTTGCTTCAGCTGCAAAGATGTCTTGTACAGCTTTGATTTTCAATCTCTTTTGAGTATCAAGTCATTGCAAATTCGATGCATCATTATCTCAATAATCTCATCTGATTTTCAAAAGTTCATGTTCATTATCAACTTTTATATCAGCTTTCATAAATAAATATTTATTGATGCTGTGTTTATTTCTATTCATAGAGCTTTTATTGATGTTGCATGATAAACATTAATGATTTGTCACAATGCTCTTTCTTGTACTGATCTCAGCTTGACATTCAGATCTTTTCAATGATTCTTCACTCTCTATGACATGTATCATATGATGACTTCATGACTAAGTAAAGAGCGCGTCATCATGAAGTATATTTGCTTTCTCATCATCATTGATGAGTCTCAAGTAGATTTGATGATTGTCTGCATGATCTTTTGTTTAATCACTAGTTTTGCTTCAATATAATGCATGTGAGTCACTCATTTCAGCTTGAAGTTCAGTTGAACTCTCAAAATTCTGATATTTGATTTCAAGTTAATCTGATGTTTCATCAGCTTTACATCAACATTTATATTGAATCGTTTAAAAGTTCTTGTAAAGTGAATTAACTCATGCTTTGTCTTTGAAAACTTGATGTCGTGCGTTTTTGATCACTGTTCACATCTATCATAGATTTCACTAAGAACTCTGCAATTACGCTTCATGAACTCTTTGTATATTAAAATATTGACATCGTTTATCAAATCTGTAAAGCTTGTTCTCAATCTGATGTCATCACATGCTTTTAGCAAGTTCACGTTGTAAAACAGATATAATATTAATGATAGCAAAGAATCTTGTGATATGTCAACATTCACGTTGCGTTTCATCATCATGTAATCATTGATTGTGATCATGATGCATCAATTTCTCAAAAAGTTCTTCACAAATTTGAGAAGCAGTCTGAGAACTCTTTTTTTTTATGTCATGCAAGAGTTTGCTATGCACTACATTATTAAATGCACTCTTCTCATTTAAACTCAGCAGTGAGATTACTTTTCTTCTTATATCACTTCATACAATGTGTATCTTTTCTGTAATCAGTTGCAAAGTTGTATTTGTTGATCTGTGTTTGCAAACTCTCATCTGAATGTTCAATATCAAGTTGCATACTTCTACAACATTTTACAAACGTTCAAATATAATGAACTTCAGTATTTTGCTCAGCGTGTTGAATAGCACAATTGATTTATACATCTTTGTATTAAAGTAGTTCTTCTTGTCTGACTTTCACATCATTATTGTGATTCCGCTCTTGAACTGAGTTGACTGTATTCTCTTCTGCAGACATTTTTCAAAAAGAAAGTGTATTTGTTCTGATACATCATCAACGAGTCTGCGCATTATTTTATTTGTATATTCTGTGTGTTTCAAAGTCTTGTTGAGCATTGTTTTATGAATAACTTTCTTAATCTTACGATGCATCAATGAAACATCATTCTCAATTAAGAGCGAATACTTGAAGTCTTCTGTATTCAGCATAAGAATCTTTGAAGATGATGAAAAGTGAGTCTGAAACATTATCTTCGTCTTATTCTGTGTTATCATAATGATGTTGAAGCACTCTGACTTGATCAGAAAAGAAATTGTTGCTTAAGTCAATGTTTCTGCAACTGCATTTCTTGCTCATTTTGATCAACAACAAGATTTATCTGTACAAGATGCTAACTACGAATCTTCTGCAAGCTATGCTTGTCAAAAGAGCTGAACAATCTCATTAACATCAACAAAGCACATGTTGAGCTCACACACAGTCGAAAAGCGAAGCAATAACAACGCAGTCATCAACGCGTTGAATCTTGCACATACACAGAATGACAGCAACGTCTTTGCATACAAGCTGCAGCTCATATACACATATATTGCGAAGGCACGACTCAGCTTTTGCGCACATACAGACAGACATGATGCAGTAAATTGATCGATTTTTCGCATTTTCAGATCGATTTACACGCAGCGCAATCACACACAGAGCAGTAACAGCGCTTTATTCACACGTTGAGCTCATATACAACATATACACATATACTGCGAAGACACAATTCAGCTTTTGCACATCTACACGTCTGTGTGATGCAGTAAATTGATCGATTTTTTGCCTTATCAGATCGATTTACATGCATCACAATCACATACACTGTGAAGACACGACACAATCTTTGCTCATATACACAGAACAACAGCAACGTCTTTGCGCATGCGCTGCAACTCATATACATCACATACACATACATTGCGAAGACACGACTCAGCTTTTGCGTATCTACAGACTTGCGTGATGCAGCAAATCGATCGATTTTTCTCATTTTAAGATCGATTTACACACATCGCAATCATACACAGAGCAGTGACAGCGCTTGAATCAGCATTGAGCTCATACACGACATTCACACATACATTACAAAGGCACGATTCAGCTTTTGCGCATCTACATGCTTGCAAGATGCAGTAAATCAATCGATTTTTCACATTATCAGATTGATTTACATGCATTGCAATCATATAAACTGCAAAGACACGACACAGTCTTTGCTCATATACACAGAATGACAGCAACGTCTTTATGCATGTGCTGCAACTCATATACATCACACATATACACACTTCAAAGACATGATTCAGCTTTTGCACATTTACATGCTTGCAAAATGCAGTAAATCGATCGATTTTTTGCATTATCAGATCGATTTACATGCATTGCAATCACATACATTGCAAAGACATGACATAGTCTTTGCTCATATATACAGAACGACAGCAACGTCTTTGCGCATGCGTTGCAACTAATATACGACATTCACACAGTTACTGCGAAGGCACAACTCAGCTTTTGCACACATACACATCTGTGCAATGCAGTAAATCGGTCGATTTTTCGATTTTCTGATCGATTTACATGCGTTGCAAATACATAGATCAAAGTTTATCTACTTTCATCTACGTAGATCAAAGCTCATCTAGCTCGCTTAGCTTGATGATCATACAGACAAGTTAAAAGCTCACGTCAAAGTGATCAGCTTTCACAATTTTGAGTTGTCTATGTGATCACTTGATTATATAAATAGTTCACGCACTCGTATGTGCACTTTATCAATGTGACTGTTCAATGAGAAGATATACAGCAGTGATTATGACTAGATTACATGTAATTTAGCATACACACAGCGTCTAGATAGTGTCATAGTCATAGACTGCATGCACTTAATGAAGAAAAAAAATCTTGCTCATTTTGCAGTTTTGAACAGTTCTCTCAAGAATTGTTTGACATTCTGCATGATCTCTTGATATTCACTGCGTTTCTGTTTTCTGATGATCTTGCTCTTCTTGTCACATGCTTGAATGTACTCTGTTCAATCATTGATGATTCAACAGCTTCTTCTCATTCATTGCATGCTTTTGCATTTGCAATTTGTAAAGAGTGACAGAGACAGATTTTAATGCTTTTAGCAATCAATATCTCAAATATTCATTTAATCTCATGTCTCAGATTTGCATCACTTTTAGCTGATGTATATTCATAAAAGCATCAACATCTCTAGAACTTCTAAAAGCGCAGTATGTTTATTTATCATTTGATTCAACAAATACAATTTTGACATTTATAGCAATTAAAGTCACAATGTTGAATAATATCATTGAAGCATGTAATTAACTGTTATCTCTGCATGATCTTTCTTTGTTAGAATCATCATCAACGATCAAGCTGTCAACTGCATGATTATCATACATTGCAAACATAGCTTTAATGTCACACAGACTGCTCAAAGTGTTCAGTGTATCTTTTGTTCTTTAGTAATTAATGTCATCATAGACATCTTGATTGTTCTTCTCAATATTATCACTCTTTTCTTATTGTGCATTTGCATCACTTCTAACACTATGTTCTTTCATGACAGCATCTGCAACATAAGCGCTTGTGCATTCTTAAGCAAGATGTTCGAAGTGTTCAATCAGTGCGTTTGCATCACTATCAATATCATGTTTTCTTATGTAAGCATATGCAACAGAAGTGCTTTCACAGTATGAAGCAAAATATTCACTTTGTTTGAATCATTTGATTATAGTGACTACTGTGCTTGAGTTCTATTCTTCTCTAATTTCTTTCTTTTTGTTCACAATGCTTTTCTTTCTCATCTTGCACATGAAGCTTTCATATTTCTTCTCGTCGCTTAAAATCTTGTCTGTCTTGTCTGCTTTATATCACAAATGTTCATTCTTCTTCATGTCTAAAGCATTTTACAAGTCATCAAACTTTCATTCTCAGCTGATCTTAATCATTGTTGACTCGACATCATTCTGTTGTGCTGTCACAAGCTCATATTCATCGCTTTGCAATATGATACGTGATTGATCTTTAGTTTGTGATGTAAAGTGAAATCTCTTGTTAAGAGTTTACTTCTTACTGACTCAAGCATCATCAGTCAACGATTCATTCTCTGTGTTCAATTCAATCAATCTCTTCTACGCAGCATCAGTGATTAAAGATTTAGTTACAAGTTGTGATATTTACAGCTTCATTTGATAACATTACATCAAAGACAAGTGATGTTAGTCTTGAAGATTGAAAGACGAAAATGCTTTCTGAACTCAAAAATGTTTTCTTATGACTTGTGTTTGAATCAAGTTGCACGTAATTTTCTAACTTGTATAATGAGAGATCATCGAGACAATCAACGTATACATTGAGTACAGCTTGAATGTTCATAATTGCTTCAATATCATTATTATTGATCTGTTGCTTAATACAACATAGCAAAATCTTCAATATTAATTGTTGATGCTCGCAAGCTTGTTGATTTCATGTTGCATTGATGCGCATTTATGTCGCTGCATGTTATCAAGTTCAGCTTCGCTTCAATCACTTTAGTCATTGATATATGCAAATGTTTACTTACTCTTCACATTTAATCTTTTAAACTTGTCTAATCTGTGCTCTTTTGATTCATATTCTTGTATACAATGAGTGATTATTGTCACTGCAATAAGAACGACATTAGTAGAAAGTGAATCAAAGAATATCTTCAAGTATTCTTGATATGCTATCTCATTTCTGACTTTGCAGTAAATCTTCTGAGTCAATACATTTGCTATTATTCTTGCGCAGAATCTGTCTCAGAAAGTCTTTTCACATTAAACGATGTTGCAATCTTTGATTAGTACATATTTTTTCACATGCAAAGTCATCATTATTTAGCAGACTTTTTGTCAAATTCTTTCACTCTTTTCTTGTGAATTACTTCTGTCAGTCATATTCACTTTTGACTATGATTCATACTCAACTCAGTACACTAAATCATCATGCTTCAAAGATGTTATACATTTATTTATTATGAGTCTTATTTGCAACGAAAAATCTGAGCATATTATCTTTCAAGTCTCTTTCATCGTTGAAATGTTCTTTACTTCAGAACGTTTGTGATCTGACTTTTTGTTTAAATGATTTGCAATATTCTTTCATGCTTCTTTCATTTTCTCATTAAGTCATTTCTTTTTGAAGTCTGATCATGAACTGCTATTGCTATTAACATGATCGCTCAATATTCATGCAAGTAGATAATGAGTGCAAACTTCAACAATTAACTCATGATCAATGATGAAGTTGCATTTAGTTCAACGTGATGTTTTTTCTCATAAATATGATGTTATTGATTCTCAGTCTGCATCGTGACATCATCATCATCAAAATCAATTCTAGTATGTCTGTTATTGATTGATTGAAAAGAATCAAGCTGTTCAATGTTGCATACATCAAGTTTTTGAAATGTCGTGACAACTTCACGAAGATACTTTCACTGAATGCTCTGACAGCGTTTGATTTTGTCTTTTTTCAAATTAGTCATTTATTCTTTTGAATTCTTAAGTGAGTTATTACTTCAAGAGTGACACGTCTGTCTTTGTTGAAGACTTCTCTCACAGAATCGCTGTCGCTTGAGTCTGTTGCAATCTCGTTGTCATTGCGCTTTAATGATGATGATGTCTTGAAGTTGCTCATGTGATGACATCTTTTCTGTAATGTCACTTAGTATCTTGATAAACTCATCATCATAAAAATCAATGTATCTTCATGTTGCATTCAAGACGAAAGTTGTTTGATGTGACTTGATAATGTATGATCATCGAGAAAATCTATGCAACAAATGATTAAGAAGAAGAATAGAAGAGAATGTCAGATTGCGAACGATTTTTTCTCATGATGAGAAGAGAATTTATCTTACTTTGAACATTAAGAATAATTCATTTAATCTTGATAAAAGTTCATTGAATCTTTATTGATGTTGAATAAACTATAAGTCTTGTCATTAATTCTTGAGATTTTTCAATTATGACATGATCTCGCTATGTCATCTTATACTGAAAGTCTTGAGCATGAACATGTTCTTTATGAGCATTCTACATAATTTCTTCAGTAATTAACTGCTTGAATCAAGTATCACAAGAGATTTGAAATTTACAATCGTTGTTCGCAGCAGACTGAATTGTAAAAAGAAAGTGAATAAACTCTTCTGCATGCATTTCTTTCAATGCTGTTTTTCATTCACGCTCGTTGCTGATATATATTCTCGCGAATTCAACTCAATTGTATATCATTGTATCTGTGACACAGTTGTAATTCAGCTCATTCTTAATCAGCTTTATAAATCTGTTGTATTTCATGTCATTGATGCAAATTGAGTTTTTCACTGATTCATGTTTAAGAAGATCTTGTAATCTGCAACATGTATTATGATTGAGATTGCAACTGATCTGTATTATGAGAATTTTGACTGATCTGACTGATATTGATTGAGATCTCTTGAGATCTCGTTCATTGCAGACGACATAACTCAAGAGATGTGAGTGTGTCTTCAATTGAAAAGATGATGAAGAATTGTACTTGAGATTGTCTCATTATGTCTCTCTGACTTTGAGTTATTTTCTTACATTGTAATTTGATCGCTGTGTCATGAACATTAACATAGAATCACTTCTTGATCTTGTGACATCATTGAATATAATATGAAACTCATGATATATGACTTCAAATGTCGATCTGATGATCTCTTTTGACTTGTTTATATTTAGCTTTCATTTTATAAACTGAAAAAATCTCATCTGATTTCATATTCGCGTCTTCAATTACGTGTATTCAGACTCATCAATACTGAGTTCTTCTTTCACTTTGTTTATTGATCATTTGTAGTGTATATACTCTTTACATGATATCTTCGACAATGCATTCATTATATTAAAGAGAAGACTTGATGTTTGTTGAATATTTTCATGTCTGTGACTAATGACTGCGCTTATCACAAAAAACTTTAGCATCAGCGATTCATAACTTCAGAATTTGATTGATGTCACACTCGTTGCATCTTGTTCATATGATAATTGACATCAGCTTTCAATGATCTACTTACTGCTTAAGTTCTCAACTAAATTTATGAAATACATATCAATTATCTAGAGTTTACTACTGAGTCATTCACACTCTTTTATAATACAATCGCTTGCGATCATCAAGTCAATTCTCTTTCAAATCAATTCATTAATACAGTTAACTTTGATTGACTGACTTCATGATATCAAATTTGTAGCTGATGATACTCTTGTGATAAGCAAAGCTTTGTTTGCTACATATATTTCATAAGAACAAAGTTCTTATAAGATTAAACTTTGACTTTAGTTTTCATCAGTTCATAGCTGAAACTTCTGTTCATCAAGAAGAATTTGATTGAGCAAAGTCAAAAGATGATTATATTTCTTAGTTACTTAATCATGTAGCATCGTTGACTTCAATGATTCTGTATATGTTCTGAAACATAAATTTAATACATATACATTGTTTGATTTTTATCTGCAATGAGATTGAGTCAGTTTTAAATATCTTCAGCTTTTGCATTTAAAGTAGTATTCTGCTATCTTTGTTTCTTTATGCAAGAAATTCTTCTCATATATTGAATTGTATGAATTTCAGTCGCTGAAGTTGTTAATGTAGAAGAACTTGTTTTTATTTGACTCGCTAGAAATATCATTTGCTGATACAACATGCACACTTCTCAGAATTGTATGTAAATGAAAAAATCAACTAACTTCAAGAAAACGGAAATTTTTGATGTTATCTTTAGATCAGTGCTTTATCTCAATCATTTCATGCATAGCATGTTGAGTTTTCTCATTGCAAGATTTGAGTAGTTCAATGAGAGCATCATTGTGTCGTAGCTCATTATTCTTGTTGTCTTGATGCAATGAATTTATAATGAAAAGAATAAGTCATAGCTGATCAGACAGTCGATCATTTAGCAGAGTTGAGACTTCAGTCGTTTCTTTCGATCTCTTTTGAATCAAAACATAGTCACGTCTTCAAACTCTCTTCTTTCTCTGTCAGTTCAATGAGCAATATACTCTATCACTGACAAGATTCTTTAAATCATCAACATCTTTTTCATCTTGTTTTCAGCATTGAAGTGACTCATGAATGCTTACATAGTATGATTTCACTCAGATTGAATCTTTTTTCTTTTTATCTAACTCTCTATCTGATACAACTTTCTCATTGACTATGTTGTGATACTTGCACACGAAGACTGTCAACGTGTCAAGAAGCTTCTTTATGTTCAGAATTTCAATTAAGATCAATGCATGACATCATAACTTTGAACTGAGTTCTGTCTCTTGTATTTGATTGCATTGTTCATGAATGAATACATCTTGAATTTTATGAAGACTAAAGATACAACTGAATCATGTTATCATAACAGTCAATGCATGCTTGTTGATCTTGCTTTGTCTTGTATCTCTGTAAAGAAGAATATCTTTCATTGCAAGAAGATTCAGATGTTGAGTATTATGATGCAATAACTGTCTTTGAAACATTTCTCATTTGTTGATGCAATTGAAAAAGATTTTTATTAGATGCTTGTGTGCAATCTCACTATGCTCTGTATTGAAATTATCAGCACTATTGTATCTTTGAATCTGACTTACATAATGTGTCATTGCATGTAGTTTTGAAATGTTGAAATGATCAACGTCTGTATCTGAATGCTCAGATTGCAAATGATGAAAAACATTCTTTAGCTTGTTTAATCAAAAAAGCGCATGTTCAAGATATTGAAGAGTTTCTTCATCATGTGAATGATATTGAGCAAGTATCATGAAGTTTATCACTGCTTGAGCGAAGTAAATTGCTGCAAATGTTCTCGTGATCAGAAGTGATGCAATGACTGATATAAGCTGATATACAATCGACTTTTGATCTGCATCAGTTCATTGCTTAATTATACTGTACTTGACAAATCTCTTCATGTTTTTAAATGATGAAATGACGCGAAATCTTTGATTCAGCTAAGCTGTTTCTGATGCATCGTTTAAAGCTAATCTGATTTCTTTTCTTCTTCAACTTGTATAAACACTCTTGTTGATGATTTGACTGAGTCATAACATCAGATACAAGATAATTCTCTTAAGTAGTTGATGTAGCATGTTTATCATTATTGTCTCATAAATATTGATAAACATATATGATCATGCAAAGTTTTTCACTGAATGTATTCAAGCAAAGTCATTCTCAATCATATTGTTCTTTCTTTGTTGTCTTTGTTAATTTTTAGTGAACACATGCATTTGAATTGATCATGTCTTGTTTAAATTTTCGCGCTTATGAAATGATACTTAATAAATAAAGCATTGTTGATTCATCTTAATGTCTGTAATTAATACTTGTTTCTTGTAGTTCATCATGAACTTGATGATTATTGAATAACATTGTCTTATTTTATTGTTCACGCAAAGAACAGAAATGTCATTTCTGAACATAGCTTCAATGATTGTTACGTGTGAGATTATGTATTAATGCATGATGATACATGTTTAATGTACGCTTGAGTATGATTGATAACATCATGTGTCAAATCTTTGACTTGATATCGTCATCATCATTATTAACTATGAGAAGAAATTTCAAAAGAATCAATCTCGATCGTTTTTGAGCATGTCTTGTGCATCGATTTAGATTTTCTATCGTTAAATATATAAATCATGCAGATAGATTGCTTCAATGCTCAGTCAAGACTGTCTTATCGATGAAAATTAACAGTGATATTATGATAACATCATCAGAAAACTTCTTCTGCGTTTCTCATCATCAATCAGCAGTATGCATCTTGTCGTAGACTTGAAAGTTGTTAACATTATAATGTCAAATGAGTGCATAAATCAGCTCATCTTGAAATGATGAATGACTCAACAAGAATCGAAGTGTCTCAATAATGTCGTGATACAAAATGCAGTGCTGCTCTTCTTGAACTTCTTCGTAACTGAATTCAATTGTGAACGTTCAAGAATGTCACTCATCATTTTTAACATCATACAAAATCTGATGTAGAAGTGTCAATCACTTGTTTACATCATGAAAGTTAACATGTTGATGTAAGACTCGCAAGCGCAAGTCTTGAAAAAATTGATTAACACTGTCTTTGATAATCTTTGTTTAATGAAGTCAGTGAGTGAACGCATAATTTGCTTTGCATTAAAATGAATAGTATTGATTGTTGTTTATGTTCTTGATCGTTTGAGAATTTAAGCTCAACGACTTTGATACTTTCTTTGACACGTTGACTGTTGTTTTGACATCACGATCAGTTGTCTTGACGAAGATTTCAACTCGCAGCGCTGATGATGTAAAGAAAAGTTCAGTCTGAAGTTGTATCGTTTCGATTCTTGATGATATATGTTTCATATTCTGATTCAAATCAGCGTTATTCATCTCAATGTTCATGTGCTCTTCTGCAAAATCATCTATTAACATATATTCTTGATTTTCGTTTTTGATGTTCATATGAATGCTTTCATCATGAGAATCATTCAAGTTTGAATCTCATTCTGCAGTCTCATGATCACGTCAGATGAGCTGCATTGAATTGCATGATGATGATTCTGATGATGATGATAACTTTTGTCAGAGAATCTTTTGCGATCGATCATGCAAGCGAACATGACAGTGATGAAAATGATGTTCAAGCTCGCTGATGTTGTTTATTTTTATTTCATATGAAGAGCATACGTGCTGCATTATTTGTAAGTCTTCGATTAGTGTTTTTATATAATTTGTATGAAGCAATGATGAATTGTAATGATTCTTTATGCTCAACTGTTTATCTGTGCATGAAATGTCAGTAATGAAATGAATCGAAAAATGTCAATCGCAAAGTCAATGAATCACGTTTATTCAGAAGTTATCAACTTCAATTTGAGCTCAATAGTTAAGACATGTAAATCATATAAACTATATTTAGCTAAATCATAAAGAAAATGAAATCAATCACTTTGTCAAAGACTGAGTTAGACTAGAGATACTATCAATATAAAAGACTGATATTATTATTATTACTTTGATAGAATCTAAATACAAAACAATACATCAGATAATGTATAAGATGAAAGACAAAGAGTGAAAGAAAAGAACGAAAGCTCAACTTCTATATACATGAATTGAGCAGAATCAAGACTAAGCAGTAATTCTATTGACTTAAGATTGCAGAAGTTTGCACACATGATTGAGATAATCAAAACAAAATTGCTGAAACTAAATTAAAATGATGATGATTAGATTGATGACTTGATTCATTGAACTAGTTCAATGAATCGAGATTATTTAAGATATCAACAATTTATGTTTTAAATTGAGTTGATGATCTGACATCATAACAGTAGCTTTTCTCTTCAAGACTGAGCTTTTGCAAGATGATGAGAAGAAACAAGATGAAATGAGAAAGAATTGAAAATGAAGACTGAAACGAGATGAGAATTAATGTGAACGCATTTTAATGTGATGAAGCATAGACAAAACTAGAATAAATCTGAGTCACATTTGAGTCAGATCTGAGCAAGATGTCTGAAGAGTAAGACGAGATAAGACGCATTTTAACGTGATGATGCACAGAAATTGAAACACATTTAAGTTACATTTGAGTCAAATTTAAATGAGATGTCTGAATCAGATCTAGACAAGATCTGAGTCAAATCTGAGCAAGAAAGAAATGAAACACAGTTTAATGTGATGATGCACAGCGAAATTGAAACACATTTAAATCACATTTGAGTCAGATTTAAACGAAATGTCTGAGTCAGATCTGAGTAAAAGAGAGATGAAATGCAGTTTAATGTGATGATGTATAAACGAAACTAGAATACATCTGAATCACATCTGAGTTAGATTTAAACAAGATATCTGAAACAGATTTAAACAAAATCTGAGTCAGACTTGAGCTGAGTTGAAACAATGAAGATTGAACTTAAAGTTCTTGACATTGACATTGAGACATTACACATGACAGTACATGTGATTCTTCGACGACAGAGTTGACGAGATGATATTCATTGAGTGTTTACTCACAATTATTCAGAAGATGAAAAGACTTTCAAATAGAAAAGTGATCTTCTCAATTGATGTAATACTTGAGCAGAGATGAATTATAGCATCTATCACGCTTGAAGTTTAATATACTGTTTACATATCAGAATCTTTCGTCATTCTCAATGATAATGAGTTCTCAAGATTTCTGATGTTGACTCGAAAGAAAGTCACTTGTGATATGACTTAGAAGAATGACATGAAAGATTAAATGAATCTTCATGAATGCTGAAAGATTTAACTCAATGATCAGAGAATTGTTCTTAAAGACATGCTTGATCTTGAAGAAATCAACGTTATGATCATCTAACTTGACAGCAAGACGAGCGATGCTGAGATTGCAAGCATTCAATCAGACTTCATCTTCAACGAAGTATTTAGAACAAGAACGATGAAAGAGATTAACATTGAATTCGTAGATGATTTGAGTTATAAGCATCTCATCACGTAGATGTTCAGTTAGTTTCTTCATCTTCTTAATGAACTCTTTGACATTGATTAACTTGTCTTAAGCTTGAAATGTAAAATTCTCAAGCAAAGACTCAAAAGACTTGAAGTCTAAACATGAGTTCTGACTTGAATTGATCAAGAAGAATGATGCTAAAGTGATTGATGATGATGTGTTATTGATGATGAATTCGACTTCAGAAAGTCACTTAGCTCAGTCATCTTGCATGTAGTTGATGAAGACTCAAAGATAATGCTTCATGACAGCATTAACTTTCTCAATTTAATCATCGATTTCAAAGTGATACATCATTAATAACTTAACGTTTATCTTCACCATTTTACACATATGCTTTCAGACATTCAAGATGAATTGTGTATCTTGATTAAACATGAAGAACTTGAATAAATCATGATGTTTTCAAACATGAGCATAGAAGCAGTTGATAACTTCTTCAACTTTCATAGAAGTGATAAGAACTAAATGTTTCATTTTGATAAAATGATCAACGAAGATTAGAACATATTTATATGTGATATTCATGAAAATATTGAGCGATAAAGAATCTACATAGTTCATGAAAACATCACATCAACAACGTTCGAGAACTGAAAGAAAACATAATCATTTTTAAGTTCATTGTCTAGAGTGTTACGATCCTAGCTACGCACCTATGTTGGTAGCTATGTTGGTGGCTATGTTGATGACTATCGCCGGCCGCTCGCCGCTAGGCTATAGGGTTGTTCCGAGGCCAACCCTATTCAGGGTTAGCTTATGTTCTCCTGAGTCATATAGATAGCCGGCTCTTCCCTTCTAGATACTTTCCTTCCTTAGCATTTATATACTCGTTACATTACACCCATATGACTCGCTCTATGCTGGCCCCTAACATAGAGAGCTTGAAACTTGTGCACATGTGACAGTTTCATATGAAGCATTGAACATACTTATAAATGTTTGATCATCAGTAGACTCAACTGATCAGTTCATAGCTTTTTGCTCTTTCTGAATGATCATCAACGACATTATCATGAGCGAGCTGAATGATATGAAGACGTAGTTTATCTGAGTTGAGCACGTACTTTCTTTCTTGAAAGTACAGATGATTCTCGTGTTCTTCACACTCAACTAGAAAGATCTTGTTGTGATGTCGTGCTTCATTGCAAAGCACTTTGATTATCTGAGCTGCAAATTTGTCATTGATTTCGACTTGCTTTTACAATGTTTGAGTGAAAGTGTCAGCAGAATCTTCATCAAGATTCAAAATGTCTTGATCTAGCTGAGACTTGATGTTTTCAACATCAAATTCTTCAAATTCTAGATTCATGAAAGTTAGAATTTGCAAAGATGTTGAGATAACTGAAAACAAATGTAACTGAACTGAATCTAGAATGATGATTTGTGACTGAAGCTTCATGACTTTGATGTTGAAGATGTTGAAGACGAGATTCTCAACAATATTGAGATCTAAAACATGAGTTTTCAGAATTGTCTGATGTTGATATTGATGTCAAGAATTGAATGTATCTTTCTCTTTAAAAAGATCTTCTGAGCGACGTGTCAAAGCATTCAACTTATCATTGATCTTGTCGAAATGATAAGCGATATGATAGTTGAATTTAGACAGAAACTCACTTCAACGAGCTTGATGACGACTCAACTGCTTAATTAACATGAAATACTCAAGATTTTTGTGATTCGTGATCATCTCAACAGAATAGATAAAGTCTTCAAGCTCTGATCATCATTTCTTGAAAGCGCAAACAATGATCATGAGTTCTTTATCGTAGATCTCGTAGTTACACTCGACTGAATTATGCTTCTTTGAAAAGTAAGCGACTGAATGAAGAATCTCGTTTTCATCATATTGAAAAAGAATGTCTTTGAACACATAGTTTGAAGCATCGATTTCTATCACAATCTTGTGATCTGAATTATAGTGATGAAGAATAATCTTGAAAGTGAAAACTTTTTTAAGAATGTTGAATGCAATCTGACATTTCTAAGATCAGACAAAGAATACATCTTTTCTGATGAAACGAGTGAGCGAGATAACTATTCTACTATAGTCATAGATGAATCTTTTATAGAAGTTCGCGAAATTTAGAAAACTTTGAATGTCTTTAATGTTGATCAAGATGAATCAGTTGACAATGATGTTTTTCTTAAAAGAGTTCATCTTGACTTCTTCAATGATGATTATCAATTCTAGATACAAGACTTAAGTGACGTGAAACTTGCATTTGATTATATTCATCTGAAAATCTGCTTTTCGCAGCTTTCACAGAATGAGCTTGACATGAATCTTATGCTCAAGTTCATTGTCGAAATAAATCAAGATGTCATTCAGATAAGCTGTACAAAACTTATTTAGATGTTCATGAAGAGTATTGTTGATATACTTTTGAAACGAGACAGACTCATTACATAAATTGAAAAGCATGACTAGATACTTAAATAATTCAAATCGAGTGCAAAAGACGATGAAAGCTTCATCTTCTTCTTTGATTCAAAGTCGATTGAACACAAAGATGATATTCAGCTTGATAAAGATTTTAGCTCAATTCAGATGATTCAGCGTTTCTGAGATCAAAGACAGAGAATATTGATTCTTGACTGTGATAGCGTTCAAATCTTGATAGTTCATGCAGAAGCAAAGTTCTTCTTCAAGTTTCTTGATGAAGAGAACAGAGATGATCATCTGAGAGCGACTGACTTGAATGAAATCTTTGCTCAGATTCTCATTCAGATAACGACGAAGTTCTAGAATTTTGTCACAACTCATGTCATACAAAGCAAAGACTGAGAGTTGAGCATCTTCTTTAAGATGTATGACATGATCATGAGCTTGATGCAAAGACAAGATATCAACGTTCTTCTTGAAGAAGACATCTAGAAACTTGAAATATTTAAACGATAGAATTGTGACTGAATTGACGTTCTTACTTTATCAATAAACTTCAAGATCTTCTTGTGTCGTGAATGCAGTCAAATGAAATTTCTTTTTCATTTAATGAAGATTCAGACGATGATTCTTATCATACATACTGTCTTGAGAATGAGATGAGAACTGAGCAAGAGTTGAACTGTTCTTTGAATGAATAGTCAAAGTCGTGTGACGCGATTTTGACTCATCAGAGTTTAAACTAGAAGATGAGATTGATTCAAGATTCAAGAAGACATCAATTTTCTTTAAAGTGATGCTAAACACTTCAATGTTTTTGACACAAGCAGCATGATTAAAGCTTTGAGCTTTCAACTCAATTATGTTAAGTTGTATAAAAGATTAATTGAATTGATCTGCTTGAAAAACAACAGAAGTTCTAAAGAAAGAAGAATTTTGACACTTGATTTTTGATGAGTATTCTTTTTGAATAACTTGAAGAATACAACTAGAAACTTCTTGTTTCAGATGAGAAACAAGATTGAACGAGATTTGTTTCTTGTGAACAAGCGAATATTAGTTGACTTTTCGTAAGTGAACGAGAAATTATATTACTTCTTGTGAACAGATGAAAAACTGAGTTACTTCTTGCAAGTGAATTGAGAATTGAATTGCTTCTTGTAAGTGAACTGAAAACTAAGTTGCTTCTTTTGAATGAATGAGAAACTAGATTGCTTCTTGCAAGCAAACTGAAAACTGAGTTGCTTCTTTTAAGCAAATGAGAAACTAGATTGCTTCTTGCAAGCAAACTGAGTGCTGAATTGCTTTTTATGAGCAATCTGTAGACTGAATTGCTTCTTGTGAGCAATCTGTAGACTGAATTGCTTCTTGTGAATGATTCGTGAACTGAGTTGCTTCTTGTGAGTGAATTGAGAGCAAGACTGAGAGAAAGCTACTTTGTTAACTTCAAACGAGAAATTTTCTTCTTGTTGATTAAGATCATAGATCTTGACGAAGAATGAGCAATAATGATTAAGACAGAAGAAGAAAGACAAAATGAGAATATTGTGCTCAAAATTGACATCAATGACGTGATGATGAAGTCATGATAGACTTATGATGATGAAATATTGACTTAATTCAGTGACATAAAAGAATAGTCTTTCAATGTGTTCATCGAGAATCATTGTGATTTCGACAACATAAGTAATGTCATTGATTAAAGCGACTTGATCATCAAATTCTCAAAGTCTGTGAGAATGAATTAATTGATGCAAGAAAAGATGATGTTGTTGCGTGAAGAATTTATTCATAAAGACATAAGCAGAGACTTCATTATCAATCAGAGCGAGAGCGAGAACTTTAGATTGAGCTTGACGTAAAATACAGAATATTATCATGTGACTATCTTTGAATGTCAAATTGAATTCAAAGAGTTTCAAAACAAATTTAGCAAAAAACTTTCTATATGATTGAAGTGAGAGTGAAAAGATTGAGACTAGTAAACAAGATGATATGTATACAGATCTCTGAGCATGACTTAGCTTAAAGACTAAACTTTTTTCGCGAACAGCGAGACTTCTTCATTTATACTGATGATGTCACTGTCGTAGATGTTCATGATACGCAAAGTGAAGAACTTCTTATTTAAGCATTCTTTAACAATTTTGCTTGAATGTTGCAACTTGCAATAGTAACAAAGCTTTCACTTGTTGCAGATTTTCTTGATCTCAGAAATGATCAGAATCTTATCTTGAATGATGATAATGATGAAGCTTAAATTCATTGACTCATTGAGAAATGAGAAAGAAAGAGACGAAGATACTGTCAAAACAACAGTCACAGAAATGATGATCTTTGAATTCAAAAAGTTACTAGTCAACGCAAAGATGTTCTTGACTTTGATGAATGAAACAATGATGAAGACGAAGCAAGATTGATGATGCTTAAGCTGCTGAAGCTTTTCGTCAATGTCAAAGAATGCTTGAATTCATTGATGAAAGATGAATGATTGAGTTTCATCAAGATTTTATCAGAAGAAGACGATGACTTGAGTGAAATAATTGACATTGCGCTTCAAACAGTCAATTAATGAGAAATCTTTCATCAAAAAACATTCTTTCTTTTGATAGAAGAAATTGTAGTAGTCAACAAAGTTATTCATGCTTTGCTTCAAAGTTTCACGAAGATATAGATGAGTCTCTTCTGTCTTGAAAGAATTGTTGCAGTAATGACGTAACTTATGTCATCAATCTGCAAAGATGAAAATGATACAAAGATCATTGACTCGATATTGACTCATTAGATTGTGAATCTTCTTATCTATGATGAGTCATGACTTGACATAAATGATCTTGACTCGATGAAAGAGATAATGATCATCGTTCATGTTTATGCGCTGTATCAGACTCTGCTCTCATGCATTTAATCAATCTTTGTTTCTTTCATATTCAAATATGTCGAGAAGCTTCTTGAATCTAGAAGCGATGAAGACAACGACAGAGTTTGCAGAGAAGTGAATGACAAGAGAAGATTGATTATTCAAGATTTGTGTGATGATCTGAGCTATCATTGCAAGAGACTGAGAATTCAATTCTATATAAATTGAAGAACTGAGAATGATGAATGAGAATGAAATGATGACATCATGTTGTCAAACTTGATTTTGAAGCTCTCGCATTATGCGAAAGATCTCGACTGAATTTTCGATTACACTTTGAGCGAACTGTTCAACAACACGCTCATCGTCAATCGAAAGATTATGAAATGACTTCATTTGAGCGAAAGAATAACTAGACGAGATTTCAATGTATGAAAACGTTGCAGAAAGTGTAAATCTTTCATAATGTCAAAGACTGAGCTAGACTAGAGATACTATTAATATAAAAGACTAATATTATTATTATTACTTTGATAGAATCTAAATACAAGACAATACATCAAATAATGTATAAGATGAAAGACAAAGAATGAAAGAAAAGAACGAGAACTCAACTTTTATATACATGAATTGAGCAGAATCAAGACTAGACAGTAGTTCTATTGACTTAAGATTGCAGAAGTTTGCACACACGACTGAAATGATCAAAACAGAATTGCTGAAACTAGATTAAGATGATGATAACTAGATTGATGACTTGATTCATTGAACTAGTTTAATAAATCGAGATTATTTAAGATATCAATGATCTATGTTCTACATTGAGTTGATGATCTGACATCATGACACACTTGAATAAATATTATCGCTATTCTCATGATCTAGCTATTGTCGCTCAAGATGCGATCATCTAAATCTTTTATGAAATGAGAGTAATGATTGCTAAAGTGTTATATATCTCAAGTTGAAGCAATCTTCAAAGTTTACAAACTTTATCTTGTCGTCGTCATTTATCTCATTCTTGTCATGACTTGATGAGTAACTCGAAAGATATATGACTATGCATTTATCTTCTTCATCTTCATTTGAAACTTTCTGATAGCATGTCAATTATGCTTAAACTTATCGTTGCTTCTTCTGAGCTTATCATAAGTGCAAGACTGCTTAGATTTTATAATCATCATTATCTGATGTACAATGAAGACTGAGAGAATTCAAGTATCAAAGACTAAAGACTTGAACTTAAATGAAGAAATTAGCTGATCAACAAACGTAGAGATGAACTCATCAGTCAAATACGTAACAGTAATGAGTGAAGATAATTGTTGATGATGAGATGACATTGAAAATGATGTAGTTTTGTTTCAAAGAGCTCTTCGTCTGATGATTCTTCATGTGATGTCAACTGCTTGTTTGAGTGACGTCAAGAATTTTGATGCATTTGACAACACGTCTCAATTGAACTCATTTATTGTTACTGTCAATGATTAAATCATGAGTTCAATTACAATGCACATATTAACGAATCAAATGTTGCTGCATACATCAACTTTAATGAGAGCATACTTGATGATGTTGCACTATAGACAGTGTCTGCAATGAACTGACTGCTTGATGAAGACTTCAATTTCATCAATGAATTTTCATTTCTTGAGAATGAATGAAGTCATTCAATGACTAGACTGAATGAAGAGTTGTTGCAGTCAATTTCTTCATCATCTCTTGCAATTACTGTTGCTTAATATTGTATTATCTTCAATTCTATCACTTCATGAGAATGATTTATATCTCAATGATAACAAATGCGAGTGAAGTTTTTACACTGCTCGTGACAACATCATTAATGAGTAAGAAGATTGAATATGTATGACTCATCTCTCTGCAAATGCTTCTTACGTTTGTTCTTTAAATGCTTTGCATGAGTAATATTACTGATCTGAATGAAAACAATCAGTTAGTTGATACACAGAAGAAGTAACTTAAAATGATAATTAAGATTTCATTTCTTGACACTTGTATCTTTCTGTTTTTTCTTGATATTTTGAGCTTGAAAGAAGTTTCATCATTTGTGATATAATTGCTGAGATTTTTGCAAATTCATGAACTGATCAATTCAATGATGAACTCTTTCTTGTTACTATTCTGCAAATGAAACAGTATATTCTTCAGATTTCTTTAATTATTACATCTTTTTAATGTTTTTATCATCTTGATTGATTGATCAAAGCAATGAACAATAGTCTGATTGCAAAGCGAAAAATGCATGTAGTTTCAGTTGATACATCAGTCAAAGATCAAATGAGATTGATCACTACGTCAAAGTTCAAAGTCAAACTCACTTGCATGATTGAATACTTTTGTATCTGAGTCGTGTGAAATCTTTCTATCATCAAGTACAATTGTTCAGTTCACAACGTAAGACAAATCATATACATCTAAATCATCGTCGTGAAAGTCTACAAACTTCTCAATCATGTTCTCATTTGTCTCTTCATCATATATTTCAGAATCAATTCTGTTCTTTCAACTGTTATCATTGACACTCAAGATCTGCTTGAATCAATGCTGTGTATCGTGTTTGAGTCATGAGTTCAGATCAGTAAATAAAACAGTATCTTTAAAAAGATACTTAATGTCTTTCAAATTAAACTGTTTGTTTCACGACTCTGTTTTATTTATTTGCTTTGAAACATTCAATATTCTCTTTACGACTGCTTTTTTGACAGATTCAAAAGATGAATGAAGTTCAAAAGTAGTATTTCTTCATCTTTTAACATGTTGAATAGTGAAAGCTTGTTTAGCACTAGTCGTGATGTTTTGTATGCGTTCAGTCAACACTATCTTCATGATAGTGTTATTCAATGTCTATTAAGTCACAAGTAATGCAAAGAACGATTGAGAAGAAAGTGAAATTATGCAATACGTTTGAAAAATTGAAGTGCGTAAGATTCAATGAACTTGAATAATAATTCTTTGAATCTGCTTTAATTTAAGAATGTCATTCTTTAACATCTTGACTTGAAGAAAATTTCTTGACTTTCTCTGTTGTTGAATCAACAACGACATCACATTTCAGTGATTCTATGATGATCATCATCTCATTTTTCAATCATGTGAACTATGATTTGCATCATCAAACGCTTAAATGTAATCTTCACAACAAGATGTTAAAGCTGTACTACTCATGAAAGACTTCAAACAGAGTGCTTATCTTTGCAACTGTATTCAGAAAGTGATTAATAGTAATGTGAAAGTTATGCAATCATTAAATGAATAAATGCAACATGTTTTGATTGAACTACATGATTGATTTGCTCACTAACAATAAATAAATTGCTGTGATTCGCGACACTCTTATGAAAGCGCTTGCTATCATATTCTTATGAATCGCAACAGTGAGAGTGACAAATAGATTTGCTCAAAAGCATTATGACTTGCAGTGTGATACTGATTTTGTTAACAGATGTCATGATGCTAAAAGATGATCAATTATGCTTTTTAAGCAAAGAAAATCTCAATTCAATATAAATGACTGACTATCTTGACAGATTCTGATTGAATTATGAAAATACATATCATATTTTCACTATGAATTGATTTATTCGTCTTGAAGAACGTTCTCAGTATAGTCACGAAAGTTGACAAATGATCATCGCAGAAAGACTCAATATGAAGAACAATGAAGATGTGATTGAGATGTTTATGATGCAGCTTGTTTGCTTGTGTCTCAGAGTGAAACATGATAAGCGATAAAAATGCAAACAATATTCATTGTATCATTTCTTTCATATCATTAACTTGAATATAGTGAAGAATACAGTGTAAATAAGCATGATTCAATAAAAGATGAATAACAGTTTTGTTATTTTATGAATGAAAGATAATTATTGTATCAAAATTGAGATCAACACTTTTATCATTTTAATTATATTTAATAGAAGAATACAATTCATCAACAAGATCTTGCTCACTTTATTTAAGTGTATGCTTTTTTAAGAAACTTAACTTTTGAGACATCATAACAGTTAAATCAGAATCATTTTCATCTTAGAGACTTTTTATCTTTCATCACAATCAGATAACATTCTCTATTTGAGCTGCGATCATCAAGATCAATCTTTCAACTTCAATTTACATCAGTCTTGAATTCTACATTTTGTAACATTATCTCACTTTCTAACTTTCATCACAATCAGATAATAATCTTAATTTGAGCTGCAATCATCAAGATCAATCTTTCAACTTCAACTTAAATCAATCTAGAATTTTACATTCTGCAACATTATTTCACTTTCTATCTTTCATCACAATCAGATAACAATCTCAATTCAAGTTGCAATTGTTAAGATTAATCATTTAGTTTAAATTTACATCAGTTTAGAAATCAACATTTTGCAATCTCATTTCATTCATCATACATTTTACAATCTCACTGCTTCTTATTGCTTCTTCACATTTAACAGCTTAATGTTATCTCACATTATTACTTTACATCTTTTAATAAACATTTCATCATGATGTTCAAAGAGAATTTCAAAGCGACATTGACAGATAAAGATGCAGCGACTAACGTCATGTATCACACATCTCAAGCAATGAAGCTTGAGAATGACAATTGCACTATTCTCATTTCAGATGATGAGAAGATGATGCAGAAAGCAGATTTAGCTGAACATCAGAGCATCATTAAAACATGAGCGAAGATCAAGTAATAAATTCTTCAGAAGAGCAAAAGCATCATCAGAACATGAACGAAGCTTCTGCAGTAAACTCTCTAAAAGAGCAAAAGCATCATCAGAACATGAACAAAGCTTCTGCAGCAAACTTCACAGAAGAGCAAAAGCATCATTAAAACATGAGTGAAGATCAAGTAACAAATCTTGCAGAAGAGTAAGCATTGCAAGAAAATAGATTTGATCAAGAGACAGTATTCATTGATTGATAAACATGTTTCATAGAAAATAACATTCTTTTTCAAAGTTTAAATTCTTTGTCTGCTGCTAGTTCAAGTCTGTCAAAGAGATTGAGACATTGATCATTATGTAATACACATTGAAATACAGACATAACAACTTGCAGATACAATACACTTCAATCAAGAATAAACTAGCTTATTCTTTAAGCTGTTATGCGCATCATGTGAGCGCAAATCTTCAACGTAAGCTAAAGTAAATTCACTATGTTTCAGCTTTTACAATATCACATTCATTGCATGTACTTAACGCAACTTAATCTTTCATTCATCTGCTCATCATACTCGATGTGAGTCTTTCAAGTTGCTCTCATAATCACATAAGATCATGATCTAATCATATGTCTTTTTTAATAAGCATTATCATCAAGATCGAAATATGTTCATTGAACTCAATCTCAATTGATTGAATCTGCATATTTAACATCAGTCAAGTACATGTCTAGTTTATCACGTCAACTCATCTCACATAGTTAGATAGCAGCATTCATATTTCATCATCATCATTTATCTTATCGAACTAATTTTATTGACTCATCATAATGACTAGCTTACGTCTCAAAAAGAATATCACTATCAGATATCAGAATTCTTAACTTGATGACGAATGTTCAACTTTCAGAAACATGACAAAGATTCTTAGAATTTTAGACATTGATAAATATCAGCTGAAGAATCTAACAAATCAAGCTGAGCAATGACTTAAAAAGCATGCATTTACACTTAAGCACATCAGATCTTACAAAAAGTCAACTATCATTGAGAAGAAATTAACATCATTTCTATACAACGTCAACTTGCTTATGTTCAATAACTTTGAAGCAAATCATATTATCAGTAGTTTGATTGCTATAGTTTAATGATTGCTCTTCAACAAGAGATGTTCTAAACAGAAACATGTCAAAAAAATCAACACATCTTTCACTCATACACAAACTAGTTCTATATCATTTTCAGATGATCAATCACTTATCATCACACGTAAGATTGTAAAGATTCAATGAGCATCATTTGCATTTGAGTTTTCACAGTCATAAGAAGTCATGTCATTCATCAAAACACTTGAAAACGTTGAACTTCATGCAATGATGAGTTCACACTTGAATCTGATCACTTTGAAAGAGACTTCAAAAATGAGCTTGACTTCGATCAAAAATGTACTTGATCATGATTTACATGATGACAGAGATTGATTTTATAATGTTTCATTTCAGATGTGAATTAACATTCTCAAAGATAACATGAGTTACACTGAGATAAACATTATCATTTACATCACAGATGATGAGATCTTGAAAATAAATTCAGACAGAACTTTTCAAGCTGTCTTACACAATGTCTCAAATCAATTTAATCATGCTGCTCGCTTTAATGTGACTTGCACTACATCATATTCTGATAGATTAGAAATACATGTATGTAAACAGCGAATTAATGATCAGTGCAGAACTCACAAACAATGCTTCATCAATCTCAGCTTCTCATCAAAAGCACATGAGATTCATTGATGTTTATTATGAGTTTGCATAGAGCGAATCATATGAATGTATTCTAACTAGAAGTTCAAAGCTGAAGAAAAAAGATGTAACACGTCGAAGATCTTGTACTTACGAAGACACGTTAAATCACTAGCGTGTCAACATCAGCTCTGTACTAGTTTAAGATAGTCTGACATGATCTATGTTAGACTAACTTGAAGTGCATGTTCGCAACATTATCTTCTCTCTTCATCTAGCAATGTTCTCATTGCTGCAGTTCAGTCGATCTTTCTTGAGTCAATTTCTATCTTGACTTGTTCAAATAACGTTCATGAAAGTCATTAATGACTTTCAAACAATCTTTGAATTCACTTTCATCGACGTTGTATCAATGTAGATTGACGTCGTATTCTTTTCAATTGACACGATATTATAGTCATTTGTCTCGTTCGTAGTGCCTGAAGTTCAATATGTTCTTCACTTTTCATTCATCTTCATCTTCAATCATTATAGAGTGAGACAACTCATTTCATTGTTCTTCTAAAGCGTTTTTTGAATTTAATCGCAGCAGATTTGACGCAAACTTTGAATGAATCTTCATAGTCGACGACAGTTTCAGTTAATATACATGTTCAATCTCGATCAGAATCTTGAAGAGTTCTAGCATCTTATCATCTAGTTTCTTTAATGATCTTGAGATCATGATGTTTCTTGAGTTCAGAAACATCATGTCATCTATCTTGTAAATCATTTCTTTTCGATGCTTGTCAATCTGTTTCTTCATTGTGATTCTGACTCTTGCTAATGCTTGCTTGATCAATGCTAATGATCATTTCATATGTTTGAATATATTCTTCGCTTTGCTCGCTTCGATTCTAGCTTGAATGATCTCATATTCAGTTGAATTCAAATCGAAACTCATACGAGAGTGAAAGCTCTTATTCAGAAAGAACGCTGACTGTTCAATTGACAACGAAATAGCATTGTTATTGACGAATTCAGTCATAAATAATCAGGCGAATCAATCATCTTGCATATATGAGCAATAGCTTCGTAGATATCATTTCACATTCTGATTCACTTTTTCTGTTTAATCATCAATTTGCGAATGATAGTCTGTGAATAGTTTCATCTTGATATCAAGTCTTAGACATAAAGACTTTCAGACAATTGATATGAACTGTGAATCACAATCGAATATTATTGATCTTGATAGTTCATGAGTTCTGAAAACTTATATCAACAGTAGCTTGACTGTTTGTTCTGCGAAGATTTCTTCGTCATCTGATCAACACGATATATAATGTTGTTTCTTAGACAATCAATCTATGACTGTCAGAATCGCGTTGTTTTCATCACTTTCTGATAGATTAATAATGAAGTCTAATGATAAGTTCTGTCATCACTGCTCAAGTATGAGCAATGACTTCAACAGTTCATTGATTCGATCTTTCGATGCTTTTGACCTACGACAAACGTAACAGTTTTGAATGTAGCGCTTGATTGTCATTCTCATCTTCGATCAGCAATATGATCATCTCAGCAAGTTCAACGTTTAATTCATGTCAGAATGATCATTGACTGAAGAACTCATAGTCTATCATCTTTTCAGAGTACTTCATCAAGTACTTTGCAATTGTCTAGATCAATATCTTGATAAGTTCTTCTGTTCTGTTTCATGAGTATTTGAATATCAAAGCACAGTTGATTCGTTTGATTTTCAACTATAATCTGATTCTGAATAGAAATCATCTCTTCGATTGAATTTTGATTAGCTTTCAATTCAAGTTTTGAATCTGAGTCAGATTCTGAGTCAGATTCTGAGTCAGATCTGAGTAAGATCTGAGTCAGATCTTGATCAGCTTTCTGATCATCTTCTTGATCAGCTTCTATTGACTGCAGTTCAAATTTGTCTTCAAGCAATAGCATCTGATGCTGATATAGCTTTCAATCATCGTTTGCTTCAACTGACTTGACGTCTGACATTCTGATCAGCACGTCGACTTTCAGATTCTGTTTTCTTGATTGATATATGATCTTAAAGTTATATTCAGATAACTTCTCAGCTCATCTAGCTTGTTGTCTGATCAGTTCTTTAATGATCATGAAGTACTTCAAATTCAGATGATCGATGAAGATCTTGATTGAAATATTCGTACATTTCAATTCAAGACGTCAATGTTTCAAACAGCAAATAATGATCAGCAGTTCTTTATCATAGATCTCGTAGTTGCATTCTGCGAAAATCATGTTCTTGCTATAGAAGATCATTGAATGTAAGATGTCTTCATCGTCATATTGAGATAATACTTCATTGTTCACATAGTTCAAGAAGTTTATTTTCAGAATAACTTCTCTGATTGAGTCAAAATGCTTCAGAATGAAAACTGTTGTCATCTGTTGCTTTAGTTCTTCAAAGATCATCTGACAGATCTTTGTTCATTCAAAAAGATGATTTTTTTGAGTCAGCTTTATCATGAGTTGAACGATCTTTGAGAAGTTCTTTATGAATCGTCGATAGAAATTGCAGAAGTCAATGAAGATCTGCACATGAGTCAATGATCATAACACTTTTCAGTTTCGAATCACATCTATTTTTCAAGAGTTCATTTGTAGATCATTGATGAACATCAGTAGTTTAAGAAACGAGATTTTCTGAATCTTGAATTCACACTTGTCAATGTTTATCTGCAGATCGACTTCACGAAGCTTGTTTAGCACTTCTTTCACATGAGTTCTATGTTCTTTCAAGATTTTGCTGTAGATGAGAATATCATTCAGATATGCCTGACAGAATTTATGTAAACAGTTGAACAACACATCGTTGATATAGTGCTGAAAGAACGCAAGTTCATTGATTAATTTAAAAAGCATTACTTTATACTTGTAAACATTGAAGAAAGTAATGAATGTGATTAGATTCTCGCTTTCAGTACTCATGCAAAGCTTATTGAATGTGACGATAATGTTAAATTGAGTCAGATACTTACTGTCTTGAATTCGAGCGAGTACTTCGTCTATCAAGAGTATTGAATAATGATCTCTTTTGATCAGAGCATTCAGTTTTTGATAATTCACGCAAAAGCGAAGACTATCATCTTTCTTTTCAACAAATAGTATTGACGAAGCGAAAGAAGCTTTACTGAGTGTGATGAACTTCTTCTTCAAATTCTCTTCTAGATACTCTTTGATCTTCTGCAACTTGTAGCTCAACATGAAATACAATCGACTTCTAGAAAGTTGACTCTCATCTTCTAATTCAATCTTATGATCGTATGATCAATGCAAAAACAACTGCGTTGTCTTTTTTCTATCAAAAACATTTAGAAAGTTGTGATAAACTATCAAAAGCTTCTTCTTCAGTTCATTTAATGACATGACAGAAATCATTTCATTCAGTTTCGCGAAATCTTCAACTGAGCTAAGCGCTTTGTTGATTTCACTAATGATCAAGAAGAAGATCTTGATCTTCTTATTCTTGACTAGAGTTCAATATACAGCAACTTCGATCATGATAATATTGACGAGTCTCTTTTTCTCAGTTGATTGAAAGAAGCAAAGTTGATTGAAGTCAACTTGAATGCTTTGCTTTCATATGAGTACAGATTCAATGAATCAGACAGATTCAACGAACTGATTCACTAGTTTCTGATTCGTGAGTCACTTCAAGATGATTGTCGATGTAATCATCAAGTTCAAGTTCTTTCGTTTCATTTTGCAGATCTCGCCTGACTCAGATCTGTGAAATGCTGATTGACTGCTTGCTTTTGAAACAACAGATTTTGATGTTTGAATCTTCAACAATGATATTAATCGATCGTTTGCAGAATCTATCAAAATTTTATTTCTTTTCAATCAAAGATTTTCAATGATTATCTTGTGCTGATCTAGATGAGTTATCAATAAAGACATCATTTCATTCTTGTGTTCTTGTATCATGATCAATGTATACAGAGCATGTGTAATCGACTTTCAATCAGAGATTTCATCATATGATTGAATCGACTTTGATTTTGACAGCGATATTGACTGAATATCAAAGCATTCACATAGCTCTGACATCAAAGATTCATCAATGAAAGTCATGTCAGTGACTTCAGTATCTATCAGAGTAAGAGATCTGAATATCTTTTCTAGACTACTTAAAATGACGTCAACAGTGAACAACTTGAAATCAAATGAATCATCAGACATGCTGATGAAACAGAATATGAGTATATCATTTTCAGTCACTACTTTGACGAAAGCAGATCGTTTTTTGAACTTGCAGCAATCTCATGCACTTGAGTTGTCTTGAAGCAGTCATATGCTCTATGTTCTGACTTCTTGCATTTGAAGCAAAGTTCTTTCTTAAACAACTCTTTTCGAATAGAGTTGAGCTTCAATCTTCTGAGTTTCTTTCACGAAGAGATTGATGACGTGAGTCAAATAGTCGATGTGCTGATGACAGAGCAAGCAGCTTGAGTAGCTGATGCTTTGACGACTGATCGAATGTTTAATTCGATCAATTTAACATTGATTTGCATGCAGATGTTGATAAACTCATTCATGTTCGTGATTCGTTCATTGAGCGTTGCTCGCTGAAGGTCTGAGCTGATCTTATGCTGAATATCATCTAGTAAAGTCTCATTATTGTATTCTAGTTCTGCACTAAATCTCTGAAATTTCATTCAAATTTCACGAAAGAAGATTTTGTTCTGATACAGCTTCAAGTACTGACGTTAAGTCATGTGATAATGATTGAAATCGTCGTACATCTTATTAATCATCGATAGTACTTCTTCGACTTCTAGAAATGAGTTCAAGAAAATATCTTGCATTCAAGATGCTATGTGTTTGATTGCAGCTTCACTGACTCAACTTTTGATGTAAGCTATCTTCAACTCTTCAATAGAAAAATAATTTTTATTTGTCTTCAACTTATTTCGCATTCAAGACAGTCAATTATTTACATTCTTCGTTGAATCTTTGAACAGAAATGAGTTGAGTAACTTGATTGACTTCAAGAATCGATCTTCAGAAGTTGAAGTGCTTTGTTGACTTGATGCAGCTTTTAAATGATGTATAATCACGTTCTTGTTTTTAACTTCTTTCTGCAGACGCGTCTGCGTAATCTTCAACGTGATATTTATCTCGTTGACATCTTCTAACATCTGAATCATGTCATTGTGAGTCTCGATTTCGATGTCGTGCTGTTGACATATGTACTTGATAAAGACAACAATGTTGTCTGCTTCATGAGTGCTTATTCAAGCATTCAATTCAGTGTTAATGCTGATCTTGATCATTTCATGATCAAAAAACAACGTGTTCATGTTCTTTTCTTCTGTATTCAACGATGCATTCATGTTTTCTTCTTCTGATGCTGCTTGATTCTGTGATAGAAGTGATTCTTTTCTAACATTTTGAAAGTCATAGCGAGAAATGCTTACTGATTCTGATTCTGTGCTTCTAGTCATTGTATGAATAGAAAATTGCTGGTCGAGATTCTGATGTTACTCTATCAAATTTTCTAAGTTCAAGTACTGCTGAAATTTCTGGTTTCTGATGATGAGATTTCTGAGTTCAACTTCTGATTTGAGTTGTGTAGCTTGTTTTTATATCGTCTACACGTCGATAGCAAGATTAATGAGCTTTGAACTAATGTTATGAGTCTGCATAAAGCGAATCATATGAGTGTATTCTAACTAGAAGTTCAAAGCTAAAGAAGAAAGAAGATGTAACACGTCGAAGATCTTGTACTCATGAAGACACGCTAGATCACTAACGTGTCAACATCAGCTTTGTACTAGTCTAAAATAGTCTGACATGATCTATGTTAAACTAACTCGAAGTGCATGTTCATAACAATGTTAACGAAAGCGAAGAAGTTAACAAAGTGACAACTCAAAGAAATGAGATCAACACATTATTAATTGATCATGAAATGACAATTGATAATTTGATAAATCATGTATATTAATAAAGACTGACAAATCAGCGATGAAACTCATTTGTACATGATGCTGACTACAAATCTACTGTTTAGCTACAGTAAAGTCTAAAGATTATCAAAAGTTTAAATGACATTGAGATGCTGCATGATGATGAAGTGTTGTGCATTGATTGCATGCAGAGTTTTCGCGATCGCGCAAACTTTGATAATCTTAATGCACATGTTACAAAGCAATCTGCATGCAGATGAGAAAGTTAAATAAAACGCAGAACTATGAGAGAAATTGCTTATAAAAATCATTCAATTCAGCATCTTGTCGTTGTGATAACAAGAACTGAAACAGAACACTCTTGTGTTTGATTTGTTAAGAATGATTAGCAGAAAGAACTTGAATCATGAACATTCTTTAAATCTACATGTTAATTACATATAAATCTTGTTAAGACTGCGTGTCTGTTACTACGACATGAGCAACTCACGAGTCTCGTTAAGTTCAACATGAGCAAACTCAAGAATCTTGTTAATATCATTTAACAGACGTTCAGACACAGACATTCTATATGTAAATGATATGCTGATGAGAAGACTTCATTAAAAGAAGAGAAACACAAGCGAGTTAATAAAGAATGATTGAACTATGATGTTTGATTAAAAGTGTAGCATATAAACATTTCTGCAAAACATGATTGATCTGCATGAGAAAGATCTTTACAGATAACGCGAAACAGATGAGTTGCACGTTTTACAAGCGAAGCAAGTGTCTGCGAAGCATGATATACAATGATGATGACTGTTGATCTCAAGAATCTTATTTCTTCATTGAGCTTTGACTTTCAAATGTCTTAATGATAGAATAAATCTCTAGTCAAAGACATCATCTGTATAGCTCAAGAGAACAATAACGCATGTCAATGTGATTAAAGAAGAAATCAACTGCAATACACATGTGTATCGCAGATGAAACATCTGTGATTCATGCTTAAGAAGTAAACTGTTGAAATTTAAGCAATGAAAGATCTCATTCATCTTGAACTGTGAATCTGTTGCAAGAAAACTCTCTGAGTAATCTTTTGAGTCTAAGAAGAAAATCAGCATAGAAGTTGTGCTCTATGTATGTTGCATGCAACGTATACAACATATTTTTGATAAACAAAACTAGTGATTAAACAAAAGATCATGCAGACAATCATTGAGTTTACTTGAGACTCATCAGTAACGATGAGTAAGCAAATATACTTCGTGATGATGCATTCTCTGCTTAGTCACGAAGTCATCATATAATATACATCACAAAGAGTGAAAGATCATTAAAAGAGTCTGAACATCAAGCTGAGATCAATGCAAGAAAGAGCATTGTGACAAATCATCAATGTTTATAATGTGACATCAACAGAGATTTTACAAATAAAAATAAACATAATGTCGATAGATATTCACTTATGAAAGCTGATACAAAGATCAATAACAAACATGAACTTTCAAAAATCAGACGAAGTTATTGAGATGATAATGCGTTGAATTCGCAACGACTTAACACTCAAAAAAGATTGAAAATCAAAGCTGTGTAAGATATCTTTACAGTTAAAGCGAAAGTGAATGAAAGAAACACTCAAGCAGACGAAGATAAATTGAAGTCATCTCTACACAATGATTCTCTGATCAGAGTCATTGAAGATAGTTATAGTTGCAAACAAGAAAATGTCAATAAGATAACACAATCTCAACACATTCACATCAAAGCAAAGAGTTTACTCAAATAATAGCAACAGCAAAGATGATGTTACAGTGATCATGATGAGAATGAACTGAGAGTTAAATAAGAGACTGAGAGAATTGACTTTAGTCATCACTCATCATGATGAGCTGAAAGAATTAGTCGCAAGAATGAAATATCTTACAGACGTAGTGACAGCGAATCAAGAGTGTTTTGAAAAGATATACAAGATATACAGTGACAGTCAAATCTTTCTGAAAGCAATGAAAGTCATGACATCAACAAAAGATCAGACACGTCTGTGACAAGTTCAGACTGCACATGAGAACATTTAATCTTAAGAAGTCACGCTGAAGTTACATTAAGTGACAAAACATGCAGAAGTGCTTGAAAATGAAGCAGCAAACAAGATGACTGATGATGCACATGAGTTGTCTTTATCGCTGATTGAGCATCAGCGCACTGAGATGATGATGTAACTGATGCTTCATCGACAGTTTGTAAAGTGAACAAAATTTTTGAGTTTAGCTAAAGTGACATTTATCGCTTAAAGCGAAATAAAATTCGAATTTAAGCTGATCTTGTTAGACTGCAATCTGCTTTTGTCAATAAAATCTGTGTTTATTCATATGTTTTTGAACTCTATCTCGCTTTTGTTGATAAAATCTGCGTTTGTTCATATGCGCTGAGCTGAATTTCGCTTTCATGCATATATTGCATATGTTGACAATCACTCATTTACTCACTCATCTACTTGCTCATCTACTCGCTCATCTACTCGCTCATCTACATGCTCAGCACTCTACTCGCTCATCTACTCGCTCATTTACTCGCTCATTTACTCGCTCATCTACTCGCTCATCTACATGCTCAGCACTCTACTCGCTCATTTACTCGCTCACTTACTCGCTCATCTTCTCGCTTTTCTATCGAATTTCCTATGAAACGCTCTATCAAATACTCTATCAAACGCTCTATCAAATACTCTATCAAACTTTCTATCAAACGCTTTATCAAAAGCTCTATCAAACGCTCTATCAAATACTCTATCAAACTTTCTATCAAAAGTTCTATCAAGTACTCTACTAAACGCGTTGATCGAGCGCATAAAACACGTCAAACAATGCTTCAAACAATGCTTTCTACATGACTTTCTATCTATAGTACTCGTCATCTCAAATGCTCAGCTATCTATCTTATCTACTCGATAATCTTCGCTTCAAGCTTTATAGAGTTAACGCTAGAGAGTTCAAAGTTTTCATCTTCTTTCTTTCTTTATAGTTTCTATCTTTCAGAACAACAACAATCAAAATACTTACATGTTCAGCTATCAACTCAGCTACAGCTCAGCTATTAACTCAGCTATTTACTCGTTCATCTACTAGTCAGTCTACTCGCTTCAAAACATGCTTCAAAATACGCGTTGATTGAGCGCATAACACAAGTCAAACAGTGCTTCAAACAATGCTTTCTACTAATCTTTTGATCGAGTCATTTAGTGAGCTTTTGATTGAGTCATCTACTGAGCTATCAACTGAGCTTTCGATCGATCTTTCTAGTGAGCTTTCTACTGATCTTTCAATTGAGCTTTCTATTGATCTTTCTACTAGTGAGTTTTCTACTGAGCTTTCTATCAAACGCTCTATCAAACATTCTACATGCTTCAAAATACGCGTCAATTGAGCGCATAACACAAGTTAAACAGTGCTTCAAACAATGCTTTCTACATGACTCTCTACATGATTCTCTACATGACTTTTCACCAAGTTTTGAATTGCTTCGCAATCAAGAATCAAATTTGTTCTCTATCAAGCATCAAACATGACTTTATCATACATTCTACATGACTCTCTATTGAACATTCTAAATGACTTTCTATTGAACATTCTACATGACTTTCTATCGAACATTCTACATGACTTTCTATCGAACATTTTACATGACTCTCTATCAAACATTCTACATGACTTTCTACCTCATTAGTTTACTCATTAACTTTCTCATTAACTTTCTCATTGACTTTCTCATTGACTTTCTCAGCGCATATATTAAACTGTGTAAATAGCTATTATTTAGATAGTCAAATTAATTATTAATTATTCAACGTTGCAACTATCAATGCTACAAATGTTAGAATAGTCATGTTTGTTGAATCAAACGATAAAGACGCATACTGCGCTCATAGAAGTTTTAAAGATGTTGATGTTTTTATGAATATTGACGCTTTTATGAATATGTCTCAGCTAAAAGTGACGCAAATCTGAAACATGAGATTAAATGAATATTTGAAATATTGATCACTAAAAGCGCTAAAATCTGTCACTGTCACTCTTTACCAATTACGAATGTCATACAGAAACAGATCAGACAGACATGAAGAATAGTCTGAAGAAAAAGATTCAATGCAACTCATTTTTGATATTTGACATCAGAGATGACTCATCAGCATCTGCATCTATACAAAGATCATGCGAAGTCTCACAGCGCATTGCTGATGCAGTTATGCATGAGAAAAATTGACTTCAATCAATTTCTACATGAGAGACGAGTATTCAATATCACTATGACGACGTGCAAGTGTGACAAAGATTGAATGTCGATCAAGCACATTTTATTAACATGTTTCAGATGAAAAGTAGAATGAAAAGCAATGCAATGAGAAAAGAACATTACGAACTTGAGAAAGCTCTTAGAAATCGTGAGCGCAGCGATGATGATCATTTGAATGATATTATTAACAAGCATACTGAATCAATTTCAAGCTGTGATGTCATCAAAGAGTCAGATGATAGAGAGAGAAAATAGAGAAGAAACAGACTCATAAAGTTCTTGCATTGAGAACAGTTATAGTATAGAGCGCAGAAAGAAGCGATTTTTTGATGTGAAAAGAGCGCTGCGCTAGCGCAGCGCTCGCTACAGTATATAGAATCTTGCATAGACTCATAATGAGTGTTGAATCGAGTAAGAATTAAAAAAAAATTAAAGACTGACAAGAACTTTAGATTTCATAAAGCAGAATTGAATAGACTTTACTTATGTTCAGAAACAGTCAGCAGTCGTTAACATGAAAGAGAGTAATGCAAATGACACAGCTGTTCTGAATACAATGAAGAATAATGTTGACTCAACTGACAATGCAGCGTCTATTCATGTTCAGAAGCAGTCAGCAGTTGTTAACATGAAAAAGAACGATGTGAATAACACAGCTGTTCTGAGTACAACGAAGAATAACGTTGACTCAGTAGACAATGCAATATTTACTCATGTTCAGAAGCAGTCAGCAGTTATTAACATGAAAGAGAGTGATGTGAATGACACAGCTGTTCTGAGTACAACGAAGAATAATGTTAACTCAGCAAACAATGCAGCGAAATCTGATAAATTTGTGAAGAGTGTACATTCACAGCGAACTGACAAAAGTGAAGATCTTATGAACAAGACTCACACGCTCTTATATTTTTCTTGAAAGCGATCAAGATTCAATTATTCAAAGAAAGATACAACAAGCATTATATTAACTGATCAAACATTGCATTATAGTAAGTCATTGAAGTATGTGTATGAATGACAGACTAATGACAAGTGATTTTTACAGAGAATGATGAAAGTTTTGAATCATTGCATTCAAAGTGACGAAAGTTGAACAACAAGATGCAGACTCAAAAGAATGACATGTTAACATTAACTTCAGATAAGTCTTACATTTCAACTTCAACTTTTGATAACTCAATAATAGTATCAAGTTTTGAATTGAAGAATGATAGTTCTTCATTGAATGAAAACAATATCATCAATTCACATTGAAATTCAACGAGTCGAATTGAACAACATGAAGTAACTGTACAATCTTCATCTCAGCAGATGAAATCTCAACAGAACATGATGATTTTCAACACTTCATTTAAAGAAGATATTGCAAGAAAATTAAAACATGTGTGATCACATGTGAATCTCAAAAATGTTGAAGATAGTGAGAAGACTTTGAAGAAGCATTACATGAAATGATTGAGATATCGAAGTCAATCTTGTTTCTTGACTAACAAGATTGAATAAACTCATGATGAAGATATCATTGATTGTTACAAAGCATTTTCATGAAGAAGACAGATGATGAAATTACATTCAACTATTTCTGCATGACTTTAATCATGTTGAATCTCAGTCACGTATACATTTGCAGAAAATGATCACATCACTCTTTTTATATCAGACTTTTGAGATTTTTGTGATGTTTAAGATGAAAATGTTCATGAAAGAAAAATACAATGTCAATGATATGAGTTTTGAAAAGATAAACATGAATGTCAGCAAAATTAAGAATGAAGCATGCTAATTTATTAATAAGACAATAAAGATGCTTGAATTGATTTGTCTGAATCATCTATTGCACATAGCACATGACGAAATCAACGATGCTCATCACGAGAAGAAGTTTAATAAACATCTGAAAGAAGACACTCTCAATACTTCTCAGTTTAAAGATGCAAAGTGCTCTTCTGATAACAGATTGAAAATTGAGTGTTCATGTGTGAACATAAACTCATTTGCACATTTCATATCATTGAAATTTGTCAATTTAATTATCATTTCATCAGTCTTGATCATCAACTGACTAAAGAAAATTCAAATTCATCTCAACAAGAACAATAATCTATTATGTTGACAGATTCATCATGCATATTGTGATGTCAAAATGAACGCGCTGATCATCAGATTGAAATAAACAGATATATATCTTTTATCAGAAGAAGAGTAAGCTAATTCTAGTTTTATATGTGTGATTATGATAAACACATACAAGACTTGCGTTGCAGAATTGATGAGAAGTTTACATTATTCTTAAAAAGCAAGTTCTAGAACAAGACAATCACAGTTGATATGAAAGTTCTGAGATATAAGATGAGATTGATTGATCATGAATGAAATGCATAGAAAGATGATTCAGATGTTCAAAATCATCAATTTATTTAAGATCATGAATAAAAAATCTTGTAAGTGATTTGTTACAAATACACTCTTTAAATGATCTTTCTTTCAAATGATGAACATGCTGATGATAAACTTGATAGTGAATCAACATGAATGAGTATGAAAAGAAAAAAAAGCTCATCGAGTCAATTTGAAATACTGTACATATCAAAATTTGAAAAACATGAACAAAATACATATGAAAATTGTTGAGATTCAAGAGACAAATTCTCAAGTCATTCAGAAGTACATCAAACAGTTAAAGACTGTGTGCAACACACTATAATTATGACGTGATGTTAATCAATCAATGTTTTTCAACTTTCTTCTTACAGATGTGAAATCAAATGAGCATCAAGATATCAATTGCAATCTTTCATCAAGATTCAACAAATTTGTCAATTTCTCAATGATGATAATCATTAATTAACTTTAAAAGAAGATGAATAAGAAAAAGCAAGACTGAATCAACAATCATTGCATTGAAATTAAGTCTCAACTCAACGTTAACAATTGAATAATGAAAATTCATTAATTCAGAATACTTAGCACATTCTTGCATCTTGAACAACTTTTAAAGACACAGTCACTTGTGTTCTCTGAAGTAGAAGATTGAAATAAGAAATATGTTTGCTTTGAAACAAACCATCTTTACGACTTGAAGAGAGTCAAGTCTTTCTATGAGAAGCACATTTTCAAGATTATCTTCGAAATGAATTGTATCAAGATCAAAGCAATCAACGAACTCATCAATCATGTCTGAGACAAGAATGAGAAGATTGTATTCTGTATCATGAATTCTATGAATGCACTTATTCTTTATTGAATAAGTGACAAAGTTTTTACTTTCTGTTAATGTTGTTCTTGAAAGTTATTACATGCATAGTGAGAAGAAACATGTTCAACATGATTACTAACATTTAATTATGTAGTACTTTTGACTTGTGCTTAAAGTCTTTGTGACTTTGATAACTTCAAAATTGATCAAATCTAGAATGATGAACATAGTTTAATTATTTCAAGAAAACTTGAAAAAACTGCAAAAGTATTCAAATGAAAAGTCATCATACTTTATCATTGACATTATCAAATTAATCGATGTTGATTACAATCTACACAAGATCAAAAGACTAGTTCAGATTGACTCAGAATGAATGAAGAGAAATCAAGCACAAATCAAGAAAAGAATTAATCATCTTGAACAATATGAGAAAACTATCACTTATGTTAGGGGCCAGCATAGAGCGAGTCATATGGGTGTAATGTAACGAGTATATAAATGCTAAGGAAGGAAAGTATCTAGAAGGGAAGAGCCGGCTATCTATATGACTCAGGAGAACATAAGCTAACCCTGAATAGGGTTGGCCTCGGAACAACCCTATAGCCTAGCGGCGAGCGGCCGGCGATAGTCATCAACATAGCCACCAACATAGCTACCAACATAGGTGCGTAGCTAGGATCGTAACAACTTATGACTTGCGCTGCGTAGATTTGAGAATCGAGATGCTGATATATGATAGACAAAATCGTTGAATGCATATAATGAAGTTGACATTGAAGTTCAAAATCTTTGAAGATGATGATGTAATCAAAGATGTCGAGAACGATGATGATGACAAAACGAACAACATTGAAGTCAATAACAAGATGAAAGATGATAACTGCATCTAAATCACACAGTCTCATACATGTGCATCAAGAATGCACAGTGTGTTACTAGTTTATCAGTTTGTATTATAAATAATTGTACTCACTCTTTCTTTTTTGACATTCACTGATATATTCATTAAAACTTATTGAGATCATGAGAAAATTTATAGAATCAATATTAAGTTCTATGATTCTTAATGATGTTGCAGACACTGCTTTGATGATGCAACAAATCTTCAACAACACATGTAACATTGCTTAAGCATAATCACAAATTCTCATTTTCAATATTTCAAATAGATTCAATCAAATAGCTCATTAAAGAAATCATGACTATCTAATTAACATTGTGTCTGAATGTGTGCAGATTGACAAAGATTCAAAGAAGCAAATGCAATATCATTTCATAAATTGACAACAATGTTCATCAGTATTGATCTCAGCTACGATCAATCTGCATTTATAAAACGCAGCAAAGTATAGAAAAATTTATTCATCAATGTAATGAAAGTGTCTGTCAAACATCAACGATCTCACAATTTAAAATCATGATGCTCTGAATGAGCAAGCAACATTCATTTCGCTTCTATCACATCACTACTATCAATCATGAAAAGAAATAAACGAAAAACTACAAGTAAGAAAAGTGCACTCTTCTTAAAAATCATGAGCGTTGAAGTTCAAGTCATCTACATGAAAATTGATACTTGAAAAGTCTTCTCATACTTATCAGATGTTCACACATTGCAAATGATGTAAATGTGAATGCAATTGATGAAGATCTGAAGTACAAGAATGTAAGAATATTTTCTCAAAAAAGAGAAGAAACATCATTGATGCATGCAAAGAATGCATGATACTTCATTTATATTATTCTTTGACTTAAATGTTGACTTGACTTCTAATGTTCAAAACTTGATTATCAACTCACTCATTTGTGAATTTGCATTAACACAGATAACTCACGTTCTGTGATGACAACTCATTAAAAACTCATCATTGCGAATGCAAAAGTTACAATCTGCAAGATTTAAATTCATGAAAGTCATTTACGAAGATTCTGACTTGAAGAATGTACTGATTACAATCATTGCAGCTGATTATCAACAAGATTGATGATGCAGTTGCTTGATTGAATGAGATACAGATGCACTTTGCATCATCATGATCACAATAGTCGAGTTTTATGATCTTCAAGTGATTGTCATTAAGATATTAAATATGATCGAGAATGCTAAATTCAATAACTTTTATACATCTTGAAGATTACATATTTCATGACATCAAAGCAGACATCATCAGTTCAATGAATTTATCTTGCAGTTTAATTGATCTGTCTTGCAATTCAATGAATCATACATCAGTCAAACTTACGAAAATGACAGATTGATTCTCAAATCTCATCTCATTCAAAGTTATGATTCAAACTCAATCATCAAAGTTGCACGTCAGAAGATGAAATGCTTTCTTTGTTTATTATTATATATATAGCTAGAATCAAGACATATGAAACATTATCACTTGTATCTGAGTAGTTGTTTTGCTCTGCTCATTGTTAACAGAGAGTCTTATCAATCAATTTTGCGCTTCATTATCAATCATGCATCAAGTTTACTAATGTGATGAATTGACTCAATGAGATCATTCTGATCGCATCTCTTGATATCTTCATAATTGCACATGTCTAAATCTTGCAAGAATGTTTTCTTCATATTTTTTGTATGAAATGATATATGCAAGTCAGAGTTATTGCATTCTAACAAAGCTGCAAAGTATCTGTCTGCAAAAGAGATCATATTTTGCAAGATTTTAAAGTTACTTTTGTCGTAAGTTGTAAAAAGTCTGAATATTCTTGTCTCTTTGAAGATAGCAAATAAATACTCAATATGATTGAAGATCTTGAATGTTCATGTCATTCTGATCAATGAACTTTGACATCATGCTCAACATCATCAACTTACGAACATGAAAGAAACTTTCTGTCGCTGAATACACTGCATTTATTCAAGAACTTGCAAATCATAATATTAAATTCTTAACAGCGATTACATCAAATGAAAAGAGAGAATTCGCAAGACAATGACATTATATGATCACAAGAACAAGATCTTTCTATCTGCTTTTCATATAAAGCACATGACTCATTTTCTTCACTGCAAAATGCGATGTTCACAATCTCTTCATATACACTGAGTGTGTCTTGATCTTCGATCTCACAAATCAACAAAGATTCTCAATTTCGAAAATTACGTTCAATGTGTCTTTGTGATTCAAGTATAATGACAGTCTAATTAATTGAATCAGTCTTTGACATTTTGTCAATGTGCTCAAAAAGTAGCAATGTATCTGCTTTGAAATCAGTCAAGCACACGCAGTTGATTTAACTCAAGATTGAAGATCATGAAATGTCAGCTCACAGAATCTTTCTAGCAGCTGTGTCAGACTACTGCAAAGCTCAGTTCTCAAATGAGTGAGATCATCTACTTGCATATCAAGCAAAAACATAAGTCAAACAGATGACATTCACGACACGTTTGCAAATGATTGATTTCGCTTACATTGAAATAGTCAACTGATCTCAGATTCATGATTTCAAAAATAATGATGAAATCACAAAAAAGCTAAATAAGTTATTGAATCTGCTGCAGACAATAAATATGTGATTACTCAAGATCTTACACACTATGACTGAGAACAAAATCATTGAAAATGCAACAACTTAAATCAGATCAGATAATGTGAAATTGATTCAAAATATTGCAAAGAATGTTAACACGTTGAGTTTAATCAATCATTGCAATGCATTCATAGCGAATAATTCGAGCTTTGTGAAGACTGCAAGAAGTCAAAAGTAGTGATGAAAATGATGAAATCAATAAAAGAAGAGTTTGAGCTGTTGTTGATATAATGTCAAAGAATGAACGAACGAGTCATCATTGAAAATTCAGAGTGAGTACAACGATGACATTCATTGTAGCGACGCTTCATACTATAATCTGTCTATAAATAAGTCTCTGTAGATAGAAGAATCAACATATGTGACATAAGCAACGAAAGCAAGATTCATTTCAATGCATATGAACAAATGCAAATTATATTGAAATGCAGTTCAGAAACATATGAATGAATACAGATTTTATCGTCAAAAGCAGAACTTAGTCAGATGAGCTCAGCTTAAATTTTGATTTTATTCAGCTTTAAGTGACAAATGTTTCTTTCACTAAACTCTAAAATTTAGTTTACTTTACAAACTGTGAATGCAGCGTGACAAGAAAAATGAACTGTTGAACAAAGAACGCAGACTAGAAACACTTCAAAATCAGATTCTGCGTCACGTAGCAGAAGCATTCAAAAGAGTAAACATGGAAACTTTAAAGACAGAAACATATACAAGTTCACTACATGTTCATCTGAACATGTTATAAAACAAGATTATGTTACACAGTTGAGTCAACAATTGAATGCAAAAGATCAAACAAGCATGCAAACTAATACATGTTTGTTTGACAAAAGTTAATCACATCATTTCTTACTCACTCATCATCAAGAAAATAGTACTTTTGAATGTCTTCATTCAAGAAGATGCAAAGATACAGTCAAGATGCAAATGATGCACTTTCTTCTTCATAATGATTTTAACAAGCGATAGCATTGCAATAATGCAGTATCACAAAGATCAATAAAATCAATAATGAGAAAAATACAAAGAATGCATCGCAGATGTCAACACAATCTCAGCACAAAGATTGCATCTGAGCAATAAGATGATAAAGATGCGTAATGATTTTCAGAAAGCAGAAAGCATTCTTGCAATGCACATCAGAATCAAACGCATAAATCTGAACATTTACCTGCACTTTAGAAACATTTCAGACATGAATAGCTTGCAATGCAACTGCAAATAAAGTCATCAGACAATAAAGCATGTACTCATGCATTGCTTGAACTGATTGCATCTGCAATCAAGAATGCTACAAGATGCTGACTTTTTAAACTATCAAATAATCATCATCATCACGAAGAGTTTCAAAGCAGTAGCAAAGATGATGATGAAAACGAAGCTCTTGAAGCAATTTAAAGTGACTAGAACATTCATTCTTTAACATGCAATCAACGCGAACAAATTTGATACATAGTTTCAAAACTCATTGTTTCAACTGCATGAAGCAATCATATAGACTGCAAGTGATTTTCTATCTCAGAGAATTTTGTTCACTCAATACAAATAGCATAGAATCTCTCATGAGTCAATTTAATCAATGTCATAAAAGTGTATGAATTTATTATTATTATATAACATTTATTTTCTAATATAATGTTTTATGATGTTAAAACATTATTATTACAACTTTGTTACAACTATATTACTGTTATCATGCTTAAATATTGAATCATCATTTTTTTTAAAAAGTTTAAAATAATTAAAACTGTAATAATTAAATTTAGATTAACAATGAAAGATCAGTAATGAAACTCATCTGTATGCAATACTGACTATGAATTTACTGTTTAGCTACAGTAAAGTCTAAAGATTATCAAAAGTTTGAATGATATCAAGATGCTGCATGATGATGAAGTGTTGTGCGTTGATTGCATGCAGAGTTTTTGCAATTACACAAACTTTGATAATCTTAATGCGCATGTTACAAAGCAATCTACATGCAAATGAGAAAGTCAAATAAATCACAGAACTACAAGAGAAATCACTTATGAAAATCATTCAATTCAACATCTTATCATCATGATGACAAGAACTGAGACAGAACATTCTTATGTTTGATTTGTTGAAAGTGATTAACAGAAAAAACTTGAATCATGAACATTCTTTAAATTTATATGCTAACTACGTATAAATCTTGTTAAGACTGCATGTCTGTTACTATGATATAAGCAACTTACGAGTCTCATTAAGTTTGACATGAGCAAACTCAAAAGTCTCATTAATATTGTTTAACAGATGTTCAGACACAGACATTCTATACATAAATGATACGTTGATAAGAAGACTTTGTTAAAAGAAGAGACATAAGCGAGTTAGTAAAGAATGATTGAACTACACTGTCTGATTAAAAGTGTAGCATATGAACATTTCTGCAAAACATGATTGATCTGCATGAGAAAAATCTTTACAGATAACACAAAACAAATGAATTGCATGCTTTACAAGCGAAGTGAGCGTCTGCAAGACGTAATATACAATGATGATGACTGTTGATCTTGAGAATCTCACTTCTTCACTGAGTTCTGACTCTTGAATGTCTTGATGATAGAATCAATCTCTAGTCGAAGACATTATCTGTATAGCTTGAAAGAACAGTAGCACATGTCAATGTGATTAAAGAAGAAATTAACTGCAATATGCATGCATATCGCAGATGAAACATCTGCAACTCATGCTTAAGAAGTAAACTGTTGAAATCTGAGCAGTGAGAGATTTCATTTCTCTTGAACTGTGAATCTGTTGCAAGAAAACTCTCTGAGTAATTTCTTGAGTTTAAGAGAAAAATCAGCATAGAGATTGTGCTTTATGTATGTTGCATGCAACGTATACAACATATTTTCGATAGCTGCACTTTAGAAACGTTTCAGACATGAATAGTTCATGATGTGACTGCAAATAAAGTCATCAGACAACGAAGCATGTACTCATGCATTACTTGAACTGATTGCATCTGCAATCAAGAATGTTACAAGATGCTAACTTCTTGAACTATTAAATAATCATCATTATTACAAAGAATCTCAGAGCAGTAGCGAAGATGATAATGAAAACGAAGCTCTTGAAGCAATTTAAAGTGACTAGAACACTCATTCTTTAACATGCAATTAACGTGAACAAATTTGATACATAGTCTCAAAACTTACTGTTTCAACTGCGTGAAGCAGTTATATAAACTGTGAGTGATTTTCTATCTCAGAGAGTTTTGTTCACTCAATACAAATAGCATAAAGTTCTTCATGAGTCGATTTAATCGATGTCACAAGAATGTATGAATTTATTATTTTTATTATTATTATTGACAATGAGATTCATTTATATATGATGCTGACTATGAATCTTTTGATTTTATTCTGTGTTTAAATAAAAGTTAAAAGAGTTAAAAAATTTCAATTTAATGCAGTTTGAATGATGTTAAAATGTAGTATAATCAGAAAAGTTATTATGCAGAGTTTTCATTCATGCAACAACATTTTTTTAACAGTCACAATTAATTTATGAAGAAGATTAATGACATGTTGATGTCAGTAAAAGATGAGAAAATACTACTAGTGAAAAAGACAACTCAAATGAAAAGTCTGTGAATTGTGATTATAAGTGATTAAAGAATTTGCAACTCATTGACTGTGTTGATATCAAAACATCTTTATCACATCAACAATATTGTTGAGTAATTGATGAAAAAATATCAGATAAAATAATCAGATAAAATAATGAGTTTGAAAGTCATAATTACAATGCTTGAAGAAGTAGTGACTTGTTGATCATGCTGATATATTGAAAGAACTTGAGTTCATCTTTTTTACTTGATGTCAAGTTATATATCTGTTTACTTACAGTATCTACTTTTAGGTGTTTGGGCGTCCCAATCCGGGGGCCTTTGAAGCCGCTTTACGGTGCCAGAACACCGAGGCCAAAGGACCCGGACCGGCGAATCTGTTGAACCGAACTCGATGGGGGAACAAGGATCTGCTAGTCTCAGGCGCCATCGCAGGGATTGCGCTCCCTCATGGATTGCGCTCCATTTCTGGCTTACAGCTTCAAAGATGTCCATGCCCTTCTTACCGCCCACCGGGTCTTGGGACCGTGGACATAATTACAGGATATGGCACCCTCCCATCATGTTGTACCTGCCCTTCTCCTTGACCACAGCGCTGTGCAATCCTTTTCCTTCTTTTCTCTTTTTCTACTCATCTGTACAATACACCTCGAGCGCTATCGTTCTTTTCTCTGGTCGCAAGCCTGCCACCAGGGTTCACAGCCGCTCTACCTCGCTCTTCCGCGAAATGCTCTATTTGTCCTCAGCGATAGCAGCCATACATCATGCAAACACGGCGGAAAACTGTCAGATTGCCCCCCAACTTTTACATCCAACAGCGCAGGGAACTCGCAGAGCAGGGACGGACTCCTCCTAGGCCTGCCGACAATACGAAGAAGAGTCTGGCGTCCGTGATAGTAAAGGTCAAAAAGTAGGATACTCTCGATCTTCTAGGTGCCATGGCTGTCAATACTAATGGAGACACTAGGCATTGCCTCGAACTCGGGAAGCACCCGGAAGCCTTCTTGAAAGAAGCAGAGACGCCAGATCTCAAAGTCTTTTTGTTATGGGTTATGAATAACTACAAGAGGATAGGGGCAGCCTCAAGCCTGAAAGTTTACTGGCGGGTTCTACAAATGCACATCCTTGATAAGACTGGTCGAGTCTTCAGTGAGAGCGACAAGAGAGACATCCGCAATGTAAGATATATTTTGGGATCAGAAGGAACTTAACTGACCGCTCGACCCCGCCGCAGTATATCAAACATCTCGAGGTCCAGTTCCGTCTTCGTACACTTCCCATGAAAAAACCCGTCGCAGATTGCGATGATCTGTATCTTTGGCTCTATACCCACTGGGTCATTGATGATTCGGTATTTCCGGATGAGCGTCAGCGAGTTCAGCATTCCACAGGGATACTTATGGGCGGATTCTTCGGTTGTAGACTGTGCTCTCTCTTCGATACCAGAGTCAAGCTTGAACTTCCCAACATCGAGGACCTCAGTTTGAGCGATACTAAAACGATTGGAGATCACGATACGAACAGCAATCGTGAAGACGACACCTTGATGATTGTCGATTCTGACTGCGGAGTTGATAGCAAGCCCACCAGGGTTTATGATCATGACGGTGAAGGCTATAGCGATTCTAATACGGCTTATGACAGCGATAGCGACAACGATTCTAATACGGCTTATGACAGCGACGGTGACAGCGACAGTGACTTGAGTTTGCGCAACAATATCGATGAGGATTGCGACACAGATGATGAATGTACTGCAGGACCCGAAGAAACTCGGTCGTTCCTGTATCGACATTTTACAATCTACATAGTCCCCAGCTCTACCCCCGGAAAACCCAATACGATCTTCACGAAGATCACATTGCTTCATACTAAAGGCGAAGATAATAACCCTCGCATGTGGGTATACCCGATTCATCTAGGTATCATGTCTGTAGCTGATGTGTGTGCATATAGAAAAACGTTGG
>JAABUI010000265.1_pt1 | contig 56471 bp, 60 predicted proteins | sample 5559111 | NCBI WGS metagenome assembly JAABUI01 (sample SAMN10711870, study PRJNA513365) | rock metagenome | isolation source: Antarctica rocks | place: Antarctica: Victoria Land, Buttleship Promontory | reverse complement strand
GAGCCCACACCCCATTCTCGACCGAGAACCCACCCCGGCGCGGACATCAACGAGCATTCCGGCACCGTGGCGGCCCGGATGGCCCGGCTGCGCAGCGGACGCCCGAACCCGTTACCGGTTGGGGATCCGCTTGCGGGCACCCTCGCGACGGCAACCTCAGGCTCGGGAACGATCCGCTCATGGCCGATGAGCGCGTCCCGCGCGACCATGCCGATGAGCGAGTGATGCATGACCAACAAAGGTCCGCTTCCGAGCGCTAATCAACGCGGCGCCAAAATCCTCCGGTCGGCTCTGTCAGTCCTCGCCGGAGAAGCGCTCCCATGCTGACTGGCGCGCCATGCCCAGCGACTGGCCAATACGCGCCCAGCTCACTCCGCGACTGCGGAGCCGCTCTACCCACACGCGCAGGTTGTCTTCAACTTGGGTCGCCACCGATGCGATACGGGGCAGTTGTGCCAGTAGCTCCTCGTCGCTCATTGACTCCCAGTACGGCAACTCGGCGTCACCCTGGGCACCTTTGCCAGAGGCGAAAATGTCAGCGCACAGGGTGACGCACTCGTTGCAAATACACACTCCGGGGCCGGCGACCATTTGGGCAATTTCCCGCTCCTCCTTCGCGCAGAACGAGCAACGGGTGATGGCGCTCACCACTACAGTCATCGATCCTCCATGTCAGGTTGATCCTGACATCATGTCAGGCATTGCCTGACATGCCAAGTTGATGACCAAGTTGTAGCGGCCCGCTCGGGACCATGCCGCTGTCCGGCACACGCACATGGCGCGTAGCGTGCCGCTTCGCGGGCAAGTAGCCGCTGTCGCGCCACCCGCTCATGCCGCAGACAGGGTGCGTGTTTTGAGCCCGGTCAGGGATCGGTTAGCGAACACCGGGAAGCGACTCTCAAAGCTGGCCAATCACCCGCTCGCGCCGCGTCTGCGGGCACCGCGACACCGGTAATCCGCATGGGCGGAGACGATCAGTACGCGATGGGGCCGGTGCGGTCACGGAATTCGCCGGTTGGTCCGTCCTGGTTGATGGTGGCGAGCGCGACGGTGGCGTCTGTGCCTTCGGTGATTGTCTGATGTCCGTTGTGCCGGTTGAAGTCGGTGGCGGTGTAACCCGGATCTGAGGCGTTGACGCGCATGTTCGGGAGGTTCTTGGCGTACTGCACCGTGAGGGCGAGGACGGCGGCCTTCGAGGCCGCGTAGGGGACCGCCTGTACCGGGTACTCGTCGTGGGTGGCGTCCTGAAGATAGCGGGGCCAGCCGACGCCGGAGGCAACGTTGACGATGACCGGATTGGCCGAGCGGCGCAGCAGCGGTAGGACGGCCTGCGTCACTCGGACGATGCCGACGACGTTGGTGTCGAGTACGGCGGCCATGGCGTCCGCGTCAAGGTCGTCGACGCCGAACGCGTCGCCGAGGATGCCGGCGTTGTTGATGAGTACGTCCAGTTGCGGGAGTTCGACAATGGCCGCGTCGACCGACTGTTGATCGGTCACGTCAAGTCGAATGATCCGTGCGCCGGCCGAGCGTGCGGCATCGCCGCTGTCGGGGTCACGCATGCCGGCGTAGACGGTGTGGCCTGCTTCGACGAGTCGGCGTGCGGTCTCCAGGCCAAGGCTGCGGTTTGCTCCGGTGATCAATGTGGTGGTCATGCATCCACTTTGCGGCCGGGACCACGTCGGTGGGTATGCCCTGTTGGTACCAGGTTCGGGACCGGCTGAGCGGGCATCCTGTACTCATGGACGGATTCGGCGAGGTGCTCCGGGCTTGGCGGGACCGGCTCAGCCCGCAGGAGGTCGGCTTACCCGCCGGGACCGGGCGACGCGCACCTGGCCTGCGCCGTGAGGAACTCGCCGTACTGGCCGGGGTCAGCGTCGAGTATCTGGTGCGGCTCGAGCAAGGTAGAGCCCAGCATCCTTCACCGCAGCTGCTCGGTGCGCTCGCCCGCGCCCTGCGCCTGACCGACGACGAGAGGGATCACCTCTACCGCACCGGCGGTGCCGCCCCGCCGCCCGACGGGTCCGTTTCAAGTCACATCACGCCCGGCATCCAACGCATGCTCGACCGACTCGGCGACGTACCGATCGGGGTGCATTCGGCCGCGTGGGACCTGTTGTGGTGGAACCCGCTCTGGGCCGCACTGACGGGAGACCCTTCGGAACTGCGCGGGCTCGATCGTAACGTCGCCTGGCGACACTTCACGCAGGCGCCAGGAGTCATCGACTTCGACGAACACCACGCAGCGGAGTTCTCCGCTGATCTGGTCGCCGACCTCCGTGAGGCCGCCGGCCGGTACCCGCAGGATCCGGGGCTCACCATGTTGATCAGTGGGCTCGAGGCCGAGTCAGCCGACTTCAGGCTCCGCTGGCGCGACGCGCACGTCGCACGTCACAGGTCTAGCACCAAAACTGCGACCTCGACTCCCGTCGGGCCGATCGAGATCGACTGCGACGTCCTCACCGCACCAGGCACCGACCTGCGCATCGTCATGTACACGGTTGTGCCCGGATCGGTGAACGCGTCCAAACTCGAGCTGCTCAAAGTCACCGGCACACAGGCCCTGCAGGCCGTCGCCGCTCACGGACCCGACCAGGCCCGGATCCTCCGTTGATCCGACACTCCCACTTCCCGTTTAAGGGAACGTTTACCGGCGACTGCCGCGACCCTTCGTCACTTCGACGACCAAGATCGAGGCGGTCACCGATTGGGATCCATCACTGCCGCGCTCGGGCAGCGACGTTCGATCAGCGCCGGCCAGGTCGGACCCGATCGGCGACGGCTGGTGGCGGGCTAGTGATCATCGGTCAGGCTTCCAGGTGCGGTGGGTCGATGCGCACCCGACGTCGAAACGGAAGGTGTCGCCCCGGCCGCAAAGTCGGCGCGGTCCTTTCTGGCTTGCGGGTCGGCGTCCAGCCCGTGGTCCCAGTCGTACTCGGCCCAAAGCTTCGGCTGAGCGGCCGCGTCGAACAACGCCCTACCTGCCGCCATCGGCACGGTTTGATCGGCGCGACCGTGTTGGACGAGTAGCTGTGCGCGTCGGCCGACACCGACGAAATGGGCGAGGTCGAACCAGTCGGTGACGGCGGCCAGATCCTCCATGACCTCCTCGCCGCGAGAGAGGCCGAAAGCCACAGCTGATCTGGCTAATGGGCCGGCGCCATAACCGAAGATCACGATGCGGGCCAGTCGCGGTTCCACTGCGCTCAGGATCCCCCCCCAGCGCGCCGCCGCCGCTGTGGCCGAGGAACGACAGCGCACCCGGTGGTGCCCCTGCCTCGACCAGTACGTCCAGCGCCGCCCGTTCAATCAGTACCGCGTTCCGGATATCGGCGGCGAACGCGTCGACGCCTTCGTCCTGCCGGATCCGGATGACCGGCAAGATGACCGCCGCACCCTGGGCGGCCAACGCGGCCGCTTCGGACATGAAGAACCGGCGTCCGTCATCGCAGCCACCATGAGCCAGCACCACCCCCCGCGTGACCGACTTCGACACCGGTGACACCGCAGTGGCGATTCCCTCGACCGCAGGACCGGCCGCGAAGCTCACCTCCCGCCAGAGAAGATCGCCGTCCGCATGCTCTGCTAGCACCGACACCGACAGCGGCACCGACGGGCGGGCGAAGTACCGCCGCACCTCAGTCAGCTCCCAACGATCCCGGTAAGGCAGGAAGTCCTCAACCGACGACAAGTCATCCACGCTACCCAGCCAACGCACATGTTGTTCTTGGCGAGCTATTTGGGCGTTTTTGGCGACTTATTTGGCCGTCCTGCCGTCCGCACGCCCTGTACTCGAACTCATGTTCGCAAACCGTGCCATTTAGCGTGTGACTTGTCGAATTATATGGCTCACTCTATTCGAATTATCTGACCTAGTCAGGCGCTGACGACGAAGACTTGGCGGGCGGCTTCCATGACGACGCCAGCATCGGCCGCGGCTTGAGCCAGCGGGCATACCGTCGTACATCGGGGGCCAAGGACCGGTTATCGGCCGTTCCGGCTGAGAAATCACGCCGTCCTCCTCCGGCTACTAGGCCAAATAATCAGAACAGAACGGCCAGATAATTCGAACAGAACCGGCCAACTATTTCGACAAGTGACAGCCATTGTCCGCGGCCCACTCCCGGCTTGTTGTCGAAAATCACCGCCGCCGGGACAGCGGCCAAGTACCACTCACCCGCCTTGGCCACAAACCCCACTACAAATGCTGTAGCACCGGTGGCCACGCTTTAGCAGCGACGTGCCGTGGGGTGTAGCAGAGCTGCGAGCGTGATGAACGCGGCCAAGCCGAGTGTGGCCATGACCGCGGCCGTGGGCACTGCGTTCCCCGGTCCCGCGAACCCGACCAGCGGCGCGGCGAGGCCGCCGAAGAGGAATTGACCGAAGCCCAGCACAGCCGCAGCGGAACCTGCGTTCACGCCATGGTCTTCCAGCGCGAGAGCGGCGGCGTTGGGCAGCACGAAACCTACGCTGGTGACCACGATGAAGAAGCCGGCCAGGGTTGGCCAGAGCCCTGCATCAGTGAGCGAAACTGCCAGCAGGCCCACGCCGCCCATCGCTGTACCAGACACGCCTGCGGCCAGCAGAAACCGCGAGTCCACACGCCGGACCAGCCGTCCGCTGGCCTGAGCCGCGGCGACGAGCCCCACCGCGTTCACAGCAAAGACCACGCTGTACTGCTGCGCCGACAGACCATGGATGTCCTGCAGCACGAACGGTGAGCCAGAGATGTATGCGAACATGGCTGCGAAGACGAACGCATTGATCAGCGCGTACCCCACCAGCTGCCGGTCGTTGAGCAGACGGAGATATGTCGTTCCACTGGCCCGCACTCCACCAGACTGGCGAAGCTGCAGGGGCAGGGTCTCAGGCAGTTTAGCGAGACAAGCGACCAGTGTGAGTGCGCCCATCAACGCGAGAGCGACGAAGATCCCTCGCCAGCTCGACAACCGCAGAATCTGGGCGCCGATGACCGGGGCGAGAACCGGGGCCAGACCGGTGACCAGTAGCAGTAGCGAGAAGTAACGAGCCGCCGCCCTGCCTGCGTAACGATCTCGCACGCACGCGTAGGCGACAACGACGGCAAACGCTCCACCAACCCCCTGCAGGGCGCGGAACGCGATAAGCGTTGCAACGTTGGGCGCGATGGTGCACAGACCGCTCGCCGTCGTGTAGATGACGAGCCCGACGAGCAAAGGTGTTCGCCGGCCCAGCGCGTCACTCATCGGCCCGGCCACCAACTGGCCGACCGCCAGGCCGATCAGACAGGTGGTCACGGTCAACTGGGCCACCGAGGCCGAGCTGCCCAGATCGGCCGCAAGGCGCGGCAGGCCCGGCACGTAGGCGTCGGTGGACACCGGCCCGAGGGCGACCAGCGCTCCGAGGATCAGGAGCAGGGAGGTCGCGCCTGCAGTTTGGTTGCCGGCTCGATTCTCCGGGTGGGCCAGGATGTTGTTTTCCCGATTGTTCCTCGCTGCCGTCATCTGGCTCGTACCTCTGGTCGATAGATTGGTGATCCCATCTGAGACCCGGCTCCGACCTTCAGCGTGCTGCGCACGACGTCGCTCAGCGCAGTGGGCCTGCGACCGGTCAAGTCGGCGACTACCGAGGTGACGTTGGCGAGGTGGCCTTCGCGAGTCGCGGCGCCGAACGACGTCACGAGCGCGGCGACCTCCTCCGGCAGGCCGGCCCGCAGCAGACCTGCTAGGAATGCCTCGTCGTCCACATCGACGAGTTCGACGCCGCGGCCGCCCAGCTCGCCGGCCAGTGCCGCGAGGTCAACGGCACCCAGCGCTTGAGGTCCGGTGACATCGTAGGCGACGCCTTCGTGCCCGTCCTGGGTCAGCACCGCCGCAGCCACCGCGGCGCAGTCCTCCCTGGTAACGAAGGCGGTGACGCCGGTACCAGCGTTCGTCACGAACTGTCCGGCCGCGGCCGCATGTTCGATGCCGGGGACTTGCATGTGTGCGTAGAGGTTGTTGCGCAGCGCCGTCCAGGCCAGACCACTGGCGCGCAACGCTTCCTCGGTGCCCGCGTGATCGGCCACCACCAGAGCAGGATTGCCGGGGAACGGCTCGGGCACAGAGGTGTAGACCACATGCCCGACACCCGCGCGCCTAGCCGCCGCTACTGCCACCCGCTGAGATTCAAGACGGGCACCGATTGCGTCGGTCGATACGAGCAACAGCCGGTCGACGCCCGCGAATGCTGTGGCCAGCGTTTTTGGTTTTGAGAAATCGGCCAGCCGCACCTCGACCCCCCGGGCGGAGAAATCGGCTAGCGCGCCAGGTGTCCGGGTGGTCAGCACGACCTCGGACGGATTGACGATCTGTAACACGAACTCGGCCGTTGCCCGGCCTAGGAGACCGGAAGCTCCGGTGATGGCGATGGTCATTCGTTCCGTCCATTCGTAGTCAGCATAGTTGCGGTTTGAATCGTAACCATGATGGTGGCGATGTGGCAACATGGGATCCATGGCCCGTTCAACCAACACACAGTTCGCCGTTGCGGTACACGTGCTGACTTATCTCGCTGGCGTCGAGGGTCGGCCTGTGAGCTCGGACGAGCTGTCCGAGACCGCCAACGTCAACCCTGTTTATGTGCGTCGGGTGCTCGCCCCGCTGCGGGAAGCTGGGTTGGTGCACTCGCGTCCAGGCCTACGCGGTGGCTGGGAACTGGCCACCGGCCCGCACCAGATTTCTCTCGCGCAGATTTGGAAAATCCTTCAGGGCAGCGACCCGGTGCTTGGTTTGCACGGCCCCGACCCGGCATGCCTGATCGGACGCAACGTGCAGAAGTCGCTCACCGCTCTCGATCAAAGGGTTGCCCAGGCCGTCGCCGCGGAGCTCGCGCAGTTCACCGTCCACGACGTGGCGTCGCACGACGTGGGGAAGCCGAGACAGCGCGGTCGCTGACAATTCGGCTCCGACGTGGATCAAAGACCGGGGCGGTGTCATACCTTCGAATCCCACGGACGACTATCGAAACGAATCTCCGGCGCGGGACACTAAACGACCCCCGAGCGACGTCTACGCTCGGAGCTGGTCCCGACGATGATTGACAGTTCAGATTTGCCTGTCCCGCATGCCGAACGTCTACCGGCGACTGCGGCCACCCTCAGGAGCGGCACCGACAAGATCGCGCGATCGTCGTTTGGGGATCGCCGATCGGGACGGGATACTTTCCGCACGCATTCTGACCACCCGACGACCGCCACGGCTGCCTGCGTCGTCCTTATGTGTGGAATTGCCGGATCCGGCAAGACGGCCGGCGGCGATCGCGTAGATGAACCGCCGGGGGGTCGCCAACGAGCACTGCTGCCACGGCGCCGACGACACGAGCATTACGGCAGGCGTCGACAACGTGGCCGGCGATGAGTCGACGGTCGAGGACGGTGGGGGAGGGGAGCGGTGGCTGTTCCCGACGGTGCACAAGACCGGGCAGCCGGGCAAGGTGATGACCGGTGATGCGGTGGCGGCGATGATTCAGCGCCGGGCGGCCGCCGCCGGCTTTACCGCGGCGCAGGTCGAGTTGTTGGGTGATCATTCGCTGCGGTCCGGGTTCGTGACCGAGGCGTTTCGGGCCGGCGCGGAGGCCCACTCGATCATGCGGCAGACCGGACACAGGGATCCGAAGATGTTCGAGGTCTACGCACGGGAATTCGCCCCACGTCGGGTACGCGGCTGATTGGGCTCTGTTCAGCGACTGGTGCGCCGCCACCAATCAAGCCGCGCTGCCCGCCGACTGGGCCACCATCACCGCCTTCACCGGCGCCTGCCCTGGCGCACCGGCGACCATCCGGAGGCGGCTCGCGGCCACCCCGCAACCGCAGACCCGCACAGGAGGTCGGCTCGCCGTTGCGAGAGCTGATCGACCCTGGCCGGGTTGCGATGTTGATGCGGCTGTTGCCCCTCCCACGGCTGGATCGCCGGGCTGTTCGGCCGCCGCGACCGTGCCCTGCTCACCCTCGCCGCGCAGACGACGACGATTCCGTACCGGCAGCTCCCCGGCCTCACCGTCGCACAGCTGCACATCGCCGACGGCGTCGCCACCATTACCGACCACCACGGCACGCTGCACGTTGTCGACGCGACGGTGGATCCGGTGCTGTGTGGGCCTTACGCGCTGGTGCGGTGGCGTCGAGCCCTCGACACCGACCTCACCTTCAAAGGCGTGGCGACGCTGCTGAAGGACGCCGACGTGGTAACCGCGGGCAGCCACCACCCCTGCCGCGCTCTGAAACCGATCGACTAAAAAACGCTGGCTGCGCCGCTGTCCCGCCGATCAACCAATGGGGACAACTGCCCCTACCGATCCGGCCGCTCAGCCCGCACTCCACCTCCCGGCTGGCCCGGCCAGCCGACACCGGCCCCGCCCACCACAAAGCCGTCCGCGTCAACCAGTTCGTCGCCGCACTCAACGTCGACCAACCAGCACCCGAACCGGCACCGGTGCCACCGGTGTAGGACTGGGCCGCGGCGAACCAACGGAAGAAGGATGCCGTCCAGCAGCTCGCCCCGCTCGCCGACGCCCTCGACGACATCGAGGCCCGCATCGCTGAGCTGGTCGCCAGGACTAAGGATCTTGACCTGTCCTGACTTGGCGAAGCCTCGGACGACCGCTGCGTCACCCGACACGCACAGCACCAATGCTGTCCTCGCGATAAATGGTTAAATGGCGTATTTTGATCACCTCGAACTATGTGGCGCAGGTTGAACACTTTTGTACTGGGTAAGCGATTAAGTCAATTTTGGAACGGGACATCTACCGCAGCAACGGGATTCCGTAGCTCAGCGAGTGGATGCGGGTCGGTGTTGACGGCCTGCTGCAGCAATCGATAGAGCAAGAGTCCGTGGCTTTTTGATGTTCGCCGGTTGAACCGGAACGTGTATTCATCTGGTGCTGGGTGATGACATGGCAGGCCACGGCACTACTTGGATTCGATTCGTCCGAGTAGAGTGTTTGCGGTGGTGAATGAGTTTTGGGCGGTTTGCCACGCGGTGTCCTGGATGCCGAGGTGGGTGCGCAGGTAAGCCCAGGTGAGCCATTGGACCGCTTCGACTCGTTGAGGATTCTCATCGGTTGTCTCGGCGGCGTCGTAGCCGGAGATGCCTCCGAGACCATGTTCGCCTCCGAACAGGGTGATCAAGGACTTCGGACCCGGCGAGAGGAGGTAGGGGTCGGCGTGCCATGCGGGGCCGTTCACGGTCAGGTGTGGGGAGGGGTCGTTGTCGCCGGCGAGGATGAGGGCCGGGGTGCTCATCTGGGTGAAGTCGATGCTTGAGAGGAAGGAGAAGGACGGGGGGATGGACTTGCTCAGAGCGTCACCGCCGCGGCCGGGCGCAGCGAGCACAACGCCTGCTGCGATGCGGTGTTCGAAAAATGTCACCTCGGCACCGTGCTGCGGGTCGGTGACTCGCGCGCCGAGCAGCAGGCTCGCGGTGAGCCCGCCCAGTGAGTGGCCGGCCACCGCGACTGTGCTGTGGTTCATGCGGCCGCGTAGCTGCGGGATGGCAGCCTCGATCAGGTCGAGGTGATCCAGGATGTGCGACATGTCTTTCGTCCGCGTACGCCAGTACAAGGGCGCATCCGGATCCCGGTTGCCCAGGCGCAGCGTCGCCGAGTCCAGGTGGGTGGGCTGGATCACGGCGAAGCCGCGCGCAGCCCAGAAGTTCGCCAGCGGGGCATAGCCATCCAACGAGGACAGATGATGGGAGCGGCCGTGCCCGTGCGAGAGCAGGATGATCGGCAACGCCTCGCCGGTGACCGGTGCGGAGACGCGGACGTGGAGGTCGACGGCACGCTCCGGCGCGGGTAGCACCACCGGAGCGACCGAGAGAACTGGTGTCGTGACGGTGGTCTGGGCCGCGTAGGTCGTGTCGGTCGTCATCTGTCCCTTTTCGTGAGGTGGGGCTGAGGCTGCGGTGTGTGCCGGTCAGGGAAGTAGTGCCCCAGGTCGAGGTCCTGGATGAGGCCGGGGCGGGTGGGTAGCCAGCCCATAAGGTTTCTGGTCAGGACGCTGGAGGCAGGGAAGTCGCCCCCCAGCAATCCGGTGAGCCATCCGAAGTGGTCGGCGGCGTCCTGACTTGCTAACGAGACCACGGGAAGGTCGAGGTGCTGTCCCATCACCTCGGCGACGTCGCGGATCGGCACTGCCTCCTCGGCGATTCCGTGCAGGACGGAACCAGCCGGTGCTTCCTCCAACACCAAGCGGAACAGTCGCGCCGCGTCCAGGCGATGCACAGCGGGCCACCGGTTCGACCCGTCGCCGATATACCCCGACATGCCCTTCTCCCGAGCGATAGCGACAGTCATGGCGATGAATCCGTTGTCCCCGGCGCCGTGCACGGTCGGTGGGAGTCTCACGACAGCGGAACGAACACCGCGGGCTGCGAACGCCAGCGTCACCTCCGCAGCGACTGCACGCTGCCCTCCCGGTCCGTTGGGTGTTGCCACGTCCAGCTCGGTCGCGACCCGGCCCGCAGGAAGTCCGGCCAGACCAGTTGCGATGACGAAAAGTCGGCCGGACTCCTCGAGCTCTGCGCCCATCGCCCGGATCGCGCGCAGGTCGGATCTGGCTGCCAGGTCCGGGTCGCGCCGGAGAAAGCGATGTCGTGCCGGTAGGCGAGGTGGATGACCCCGTCGGCGCCGGCGGCCGCCGCGCGCAGCACCTCGAGGTCATCGAGCGTCCCCAGACACGCGGCGGCACCGACGCCGATCAATGCTGCGGCCGACGCCGGCGATCGGGCGAGCCCCACAACCTGGTGACCCGCCGCGATCAGTTCGGGGACGACAGCTGAGCCGACCCAGCCGGAGGCCCGGTGACGAAAACGCGCACAACGACTCCTGTGGACGAGGGCATATGGATATGGATATGGATATGGATGAGGGTGACGGCGTGCCGACCGTCGGACACGACTTGGACGGTTACCTGCTACCAGGGCACCGGTCCCTGATCGTCGGTGAACGTGCCAGTGGGCCCGTCGGCCGGGATGGTCGCCATACGCACGGCAGAAGCGGCACCCTGGGCGGGGCTGCGCAGTCCTCGGAAACCATTGAGATCGGTGGCGACGAAGCCGGGGCACACCGCATTGACCAGGATGTGCTCGGAAGCAAGGCCACGGGCATACTGCATGGTCAACGAGGTGAGCGCCGTCTTGGACGGGACATACCCGACGGCGATCGGGTCGGGGTTGCCAGGATCGGAGGTCAACGTCAACGACCCGGCGCTGCTGGAGACATTCACGATCCGCGGCGCCGCTGCAAGCCGCAGCAACGGTAGGAAAGCGGCGGTCACGGCGATCACCCCGAACACGTTCGTTTCGAAAATGAAGCGGATGTCCTCGACGTTGGCCGATCCAGGTGACTGCCCGGCGAAATCGGCCCCGGGACGGCCGCTAATCCCCGCATTGTTGATCAACGCATCCAGGTGCCCGAAGCGCGCCTTCACCGTGTCGGCAGCTGCCGCGACCGATGCCGGATCGGTGACATCGAGCACGACGGCGATCGCATCGCCGCCGCCCGATCGCACTTCGCCTGCGGCCCGCTCGCCCGCTTCGGCGCTCCTCGCGCCGATCACCACCGCATGTCCCAGGGTGGCGAGCTGGCCGGCGATCTCCCGCCCAATCCCCTTGTTGCCGCCCGTAACCAGGGCGATCATCGTGTCAGTCATGGAATCTCCTTCACCGCCTCGACAGTTCGCGGCGGTACTCGGTTAAGATCGGCAACAAGTGAATACCCTGTTCACATCACTGTAGCGGAGAACCTGTTCACTTAGGGATTCAGCGGCGGAGAACCTGTTCAACCTGGGAAGCACACACATGCATTCGAATCCACCGACCGGCCAACGCGCGGATGCCCGCCGCAACCGCGAGAGCATCCTGCGCGCGGCCCGCGAGGCCTTCGCCGACCCGGAGGCAACCGTCTCCCTGGCCGAAGTCTCTCGGCGGGCCGACGTCGGCATGGCGACGCTGTACCGGAACTTCTCCAGCCGGCAGCAGCTCCTGGAGGCTCTCTATGCAGCCGAGGCCGACGCCGCGTTCGCCGCGCCACCACCGGTGCCGGGGGCGTCTGCGGGCGACGCACTTCGCGCCTGGCTGCGACAGTTCTTCGCCTTCGCCTGCAGCAAAAAGCACATCGCGGCCGAACTCCTCACGCACGTGAACAGGGACAGCCCCATCTTCGACAACACCCAAACTCGGGTCCTCGCCGCCGGCAGGCCGGCTTTCGATAGGGCCCAACGGGCCGGACAGATCCGCGCCGACCTCACCCTCGAGCAACTCCTGCAAATGCTGGTCTCGATTGCCACCATCGAGGGTGATCGCCGCTACCAGGAGCCGATCCTGCAGACAGTCCTGGACGGCCTGGCCCCTCCTCCCCCACCCGCAAATTCCTGAAATACCTGGAGAGCTCCAGTTGCACCCCGGGCGATGACGTTCCGCAGAACAATGGCCACCGTCATCTGCGTCACCGCCGACCTGCGCGCCGATTCTGGGGGCTCCCTACGGCAGCCGTGCGTCAAGGCTGTGAAGTTGCACGGTAAGTGGCATGTTTCTGGCGAGCTATCGGGGCCGTCTTGGGCGACTTATTAGACCGTCCTGCCGTGTGCACGCTCATGGGCGTGGAGCGCTCGAACTGAATTTGGAAATCGTGCCAAATACCGTGCGGATTTAGATGGCGTAATATTTTCGTCCACAACCGGGAGGTTACTCCGATTGGGACGCTTTTCATCTCAGTCGGCCCAACAAGCTCATCCGAACTCCGGGGTTCAGACTCCATTCGGTGCCCGGTTGGGGGGCACGGTACGCAAATAAGTCCGCGGAATCCCGCCATCTAAAGCCGCGTTTTACAGGCTGGGGCCGTGATGATCGCGCACGGCCGGAAGGGCGGCAGGTTCGCGTCGCGTGGGTCAGTCGGTGACTGCTCATGGCCGTTCGCTTCCTACGCTGGTCGCCGCGGTGCTGCAGCAAGACGAGTATTTCAGCAGCACGCCTTCGGGTCGAAGCCTGTCGATCAGCCTGTCTTGTCCAGTGACAGCAGGTCGTGGACACATCCCGTTCGACGATCCCTGGGGAGATGGACCGGGCTCGCTCCCGACGATGCCGCGGCTCGGGTCACCTGGGCAGGACGTTTCGGCTCAGGTGCCCATCTGGTCGTCGAGCCGCAGCGCCATCAGGATGTCGGCGCGGGCGTAGTAGTTCGCGACAGGTAGTTGATCGGCGTCGATGCGACGGAATACTTCGTCGTAGAGATGGACTGCTGGGGCAAGTTTGGTGTTGGTGCCCCGGAACAGGCGGCGGCCCTGCAGTTCGCTGGCCCCGCTTGATGGCGGCGGTGACCAGCAACCGCCCGACGCCGTGTCCCTGGGCAGCTGGGGCTACCGCCATTTTGGACAGTTCTATGACGTGATCCGGATACGCGATCAGCGCGACGCAGCCGATGATCTCGCTGCTGTTCTGCTGCCGGGCAATGAGCACGTCGCCGCCTGGCTCGACGATTCGGCCCAGTGGATCCGTTGAGCAGCGGGCGGTCGGCGTCAGTGAGGGCGAACAGTCGTTGGATCCATTCCTGGCTGATGTGTCCGAAGGCGATGGCCTCCGCCGTCGTGGCCATCGAACAGATCTGGACTCGACTGGAGGCGGAGGTCGGCGATTCAGGCATCGTTGACTTCTGCCTGCGCCGCTACCGGCAGGTCCAATGGGTGCGGCTTTCTGGGCGGCGCGGCGTCGAGGTGCCGGTCGGCGGTGGCCCAGTCCGGTGGGAGGTCGGCGGCAGTGGCGGTCCAGCTGACGAAGACGCTCTCGCGCATCCAGTGCCGGGTGGCAGCGGCCACCGCAGCGTGCTGCTGTCCACGCACGAATGCCGACAGGGTTGCGGGGTCCTGCCACACGGTGAGGGTGGCTATCGTCGCTTTCCTGACGAGGGCGTGCATGGTGTAGCCGATCAGGCCGTCGGTGGCCGACAGCCCGGCCCACAGGGGTTGGGCCAGGCCGAATATGGCCGGCAGGTGGCGGCGGCTGGCCAGTTTGGAGCGGGTGGCCATGACCAGGTAGGTCCGGTCCCGGTCCAGGGGTGCGGTGGAGGTCCACGGCATCGAAGGCATTCCGGGTCTCCTTCCTTGAGAAGGGTTGGTGTCGGACGGTCGAACCGGCCAGCGCGGCGCCGGCCAGCGGGAACACCCGGATGAGGCGCGGGCGCCCAGGTGGTGAACGCTGCGGTACCGGGCAGCTCGATGTTGGTGGTGGTCAGTGGAAGTAGGAGCCGCCGTCGAGATCCTGGATCAAAGTCGGGCCGGTGGGGGTCCAGCCGAGCAGGGCCCGGGTGGCCTGGCTGCTGGCGGTGACGTCGAGACCGAAGAACATGGCCAGCCACCCGAAGTGCTCCTGCGCCGTGGCGGCGGGTACGGAGGTGACGGGCAGGTCCAGGCCGGCGCCGACGGCTTCGGCGATCTCCCGAGTGGGCACCCCCGTCTCGGCGGCGGCGTGCAGGATGCTGCCCGCCGGCGGCGGGGTGTCCAGGGCGAGTTGCACGAGTTGCGCGGCGTCACCGCGGTGAATCGCCGACCACCGGTTCGCGCCGTCGGCGATGTAGCCGGACTCGCCGCGTTCCCGCGCGGTGTGTACCAGCGCGGCGATGAAGCCGGGGTCGCTGGCGCCGTGCACGGACGGCGGGAACCGGCAGATGATGGTGCCCACCCCACGTTTGGCCCAGTCCAGAGCGAGGTTCTCCGCGCCGCCGCGCAGCGACTCGACGCCGTGGGCGGGCGAGGAGTGGTCTTCGGTGACGGCGTGGCCGGGGGCCAGAAAGGCCAGTCCGGAGGCGAGTAGCAGTGGCCGCCCGGACCCTTCAAGTGTTTCGCACAACGCCTGGACGGCGTTGCGTTCGGCGATGCCGGCCGCGGCCATGTCGGCGAAGTCGTGTTTGAACGCCAGATGCACCACCGCATCGGCGGCCTGCGCGCCGCTGCGTAGGGTGTCGGGGTCGTCCAGTTCCCCGCGGTGGACCGTGGCGCCCTTGGCTTCGAGCACGGCGGCCGAGGCGTCCGAGCGGGCCAGCCCGGTCACCTGGTGCCCGGTGGCCAGGAGCTGGTCCACCACGGCTGAGCCGATCCATCCGCTGGGACCGGTGACGAACACGTTCATGACTGTTCTCCTATCGATGGGCATCGCACGGTGCCTGGGCTGTTGGCGGTGCACCGCGAATCAGGGGGTTGCCGCGACGGGGGTGAGGGTGAGGACGACCTTCGCGGCCGACACGCCGCGCCGCTGAACGTCCAGGGCGTGTTGCAGCTGCTCGAGGCCGCCGCCGACGATCTGCGGCGGCGGGACGGCGGCGTAGCGGCCCTGGGCCAGGGCGGCGGGCAGGAAGTCGCGGTAAATGGCGGTGCTGACCTCGTTGTGTTTGAGCGACGTCCCGAAGATGTACTTCAGTCCGACGCCGCGGCTGCGTGCCCGCAACTGCAGGCCGATGTTGGAGGTGATCAGCGCGAGCACCGTGCGCAGGGTGGCGAACCGTTTGCGGTTTTCCTTGGCCAGTCCGGTGAAGGAGACCGGCGGGCTCGCCAGCGCCACGAACTTGTTGCCGTTGCACTTTGCGACGATGCGCACGCATGCCGGCGCCGACGTGGTGCCGAAGGCGATCGCCCCGGCCAGCTGCCGCGGCTCGAACGCGGCGATGATGCCGGTGATGACGGTGGGGCTGTGGTAGTCGAAGGCCTGCGCGGCGCCGAGGGATGTGACGAACTCGAAGTTGCTGGGCGAGCAAGTGGTGATCACGTCGTAGCCGGCGGCGACGGCCAGCTGGATGGCGTTGCTGCCCACACTGGTCGCCCCGCCCCAAACCAGCACGGTTTGCCCGGTCGGCCTCGCCTCGGCGCTGGGATGGTTCAGGCCCAGCAGATCGGTCTGGAACAGCCCGCATGCGGCGGTGGACACGGCCAGCGGCAGCACCGCGGCGTTCTCGTAGGCCAGACTGTCCGGGATCGGGCAGGCCATCTTTTCGCCGACGACCGTGTAGTGCTGGAAGGCGCCCTGCGCGGCGCTGTTGCTGTCCTTGTCCGTCCCCACGGCGTGGCCCAGGACCCGGTCGCCCACCGTGAAGCGGCTCACGTTGCTACCGACTTGGACCACTTCCCCTGCCACGTCCGAACCGATCACCGTCGGATACTTGAGCCACCGGTAGGTTAGCGGGCCGGCGAGTTGGATGATCCAGTCCAGCGGGTTGATCGCCACCGCGTGGTTGCCCACCACGATCTGGTCCTCGCGGGGCACCGGGTACGGCGCGACGCCCACCTCAAGCTGGCCGCGGGCCGCGGCCAGCCACGCCGCGGTGTTGACCGGCCGACTTGCATCTCGGTTCGCGGACAGACCGGGACTGGAGGTGCTGGGGTTCTCGGGCATCTCGTCGCTGCTCCTCATCGCTGATTGCACTATGTGCATATTTTCAACATAACCGTTGATTGCACTCAATGCAATGTCGGGTACGGTGGTGCGGTGAGTCGATGGGAGCCCGGGGCGGCGCAGCGGCTGCAACAGGCGGCGATGACGCTGTTCCTCGAGCGCGGGTACGGCAACGTCACCATCGCCGAGATCGCCGGCCAGGCCGGTCTGACCAGGCGGACGTTCTTCAACCACTTCGCCGACAAGCGGGAAATCTTTTTCGGCGGCGCCGCTGTGTTCCGGGGCGGCGTCATCGCGCACCTCGACGGCGCCGACGCCGCACTGTCGCCGGTGGATGCCGCCGTCGCCGCGTTGACCGGTGCCGGTCGGGGTATCGGTGACTACCGCGAACACGCGCCGGCCGTGCGGGCGATAATCGCCACCTCCACGGAACTTCAGGAACGTGATCTGATCAAGATGGACTCCATCACAACGGCCCTGGTCGATGGCCTGCGTCGTCGCGGCGTGCCGGCACGGGCGGCGAACTTCGCGGCCAAGACAGCCGTCACGGCGTACAGCACGGCGTGGACCGACTGGGTCGACAACCCGGACGCGGACTTCTCCGTCCTGATGCAGCGGGCCCTGGCCGACTTGCGAAGCGTCGTGGGCCAGAACACGTCGGAGTCGGCGGACTGGCCGGGCGTCGACGCACACAGCGGCGCCACGTGAACTTGTTCAATGCCGCAGCTTTTACGCCCCCCACCTGCCGAGCCATCCGTTGAGCCGGCACGCAGTTTCTATCCTGGCCGGGCAGGTCCAGACCGGACTTCCGGTCCACCGCGACGTGAACGTCGACGACGACGTCAACGACTGGAGCCCCGCCGAAACTCAAGCGGTGTAGCCGACCGTTCCACAGCCGCCCTACTACTGGGCCGCAGCGAACCAGAAAAAGAACGGCCCCATCGGGGCACCGCTGCCGTTTCCGCGGGGTGACCTGGGATCAGGGTAAAGAGATGTCCCAGCATCGACTGTTCACCATCGACACCGACGTCCCGGTGTATTTCTGCGACCCGCACAGCCCATGGCAACGCGGGTCGAACGAGAACACTGGCCTGCTCCGGCAGTACTTTCCGAAGAGCACGGACCTGCGCGTTTACACACCCGAAGACCTGCTCGCCGCGGCCGCACAACTCAACAGCAGGCCCAGGAAAACCCTTGATTGGGACACCCCGGCACAACGCCTCGACGCCTCGAATGCTCCTAAATGTGAAGAAATGACCGGAGTGTAGCGACGACAGCTAGAAACCGCCCGGGGCTTGCGCCAAATAATTCGAGCATTCACAACCGCAGTCCCCCCAACTGGTGGTCCTCAAAGGCTGAACCATCGGTCGAGCTCGTTGAGGGTGTTTTCTACGATCGGGTACAACGCCTTAGCGGTCTTGGCTGGGCTCTGACCCTTGTGGGTGCGCTGGCCGGCCTGGCTGATGATGATCTGGTATACCCCGGCGAGCGCGATTCCCTGCAGCTTGGCGATCTCTGGTACGACGGCGGTGGTGTCGGTGATCGCGCTCGCAAAGGCGGCGGCTTGGCGGTCGATCAACTCCAACACCAGACGATGCACAGTAGGGCTGATGGCCGCCAGGTAGCCGATTTCGCCGCGCCAGAGCTCCGGCGGGATGCTGCCAACCCCGGCGACGGATTCGAGGACGAAGTCGCGGATCGCCGCGGCCGGACTGGTGCCGGCGGGTCGAGAACGAATGAGCTCACACAGCCGATCCCTGATCTGCTGCTCCCGGTCAGTGACCAGTTGCTCCTTGGCCGGGAAGTAGTTGTAGACCGTTTGCTCGGCGACCTCGGCTTCGCGCGCCACGTCCCGGACGGCGACATGTTCGTAGCCGTGCTCGGCGAACAGGCGGGCTGCGGTCTCGGCGATGTGTTGGCGGGTGCGCGCCTTCTTGAGGTCTCGCAGTCCGAGGCTGGCCATACGAAAACTCTAGCTGGACGCCCCAAACCTGGAGCGACTCTAAAAATAGACTAGACTCGAGCGCGCAGAGGCCACGCCTCGCGCCAGTGACCGACTGAGGGCATCCCGCCCGAGAAGGAGCCACCATGACCACGGCCGCCCAGCTCTCCGCCCGCGCCGCCCACGTGCTTTTGCTGATGAAGAACGGCGACGACGCGTTCAATCGCCAGGACATCGCCGCGATGAACGCCGCCCATCACCCCGACATGATCGCCCACGTGACCGGGAGCGGCACGCCCATCCACGGGCGGGACGCCCACGCAGAGGCGATGCAGGGCATGTTCCGGGCGTTCCCCGATATTCACGTCGACAACGATCCCTACCCGATCCAGTTCAGCGACGGCGACTGGATGACCGTGATCACCAGGGCCACCGGTACCTTCAGCGGCCAGTTGGCGCTCCCCGACGGCACGTCGATCCCCGGTACCGGCAAGTCGTTTGATCTGAACTTCGCGACCACCGCGAAGTGGGAGGGAGAACTACTGGTCGAGGAGTACGTCTTCTGGGATTCCGCGCTCATGGCCCAGCAGATCGGAATCGCCTAGCCCCTAAGCTCGCGGGGTGCCGCCCAGCAGACCTGAATTAACTCAACTTAAGGAGTGCCATGACACCTATCACAACGATCGTCCTTTTCGAGCTCCCGGCCGAGAATGTGGATGAGTTCATTGCGTTTTGGCATCATATTCAGGATTTTGTGTCCGAGCAGCCAGGCATGATCGACGGCGTCGGTCACCGAGCCACCGACGCCGACGGGCCTTTTCAGTTCGTGAATGTCGTTCGATGGGACAGCGCCGAATCGCTTGACTCAGCGCTGCAAGCCGTGGTCGCAGAGTTTCATAAAAGGGGCGCGGATATCGGCGAGAAGTTCGAGCGCCTCGGTGTCAAGCAGACGCAATCCAACTTCACCGAGGAACTCCGCTACTGAGTCACCGGGGCCACGGCGGGGGAGTGTTCCGGACAAATTCTCTCGGCTCTGCGCCGCAGCAAAGGCCCAGGAGACCACGACGGCCTGGCCGGTCAGGCACATGGCGCTGCACCGTTATCCATCAGACCTTTATCAGAGAGCTATTTGAGGAGCACCATGCCGATCTATGCCGTGACCGGAGCTTCAGGCCAACTCGGGCGGCTCGCCGTCGAGCAGTTGTTGGCCCGAGGCATACCCGCACCCGATGTCGTGGCTCTGGTGCGCACACCCAGCAAGGCCGCCGACCTCGCCGAACGCGGGGTGCAGGTCCGCGCGGCGGACTACGCCCAGCCGCAGACTCTGAGCGGTGCGCTGGCCGGCGTGGACCGCCTGCTGCTGATCTCCAGCAGCGAGGCCGGGCAGCGGTTCGCGCACCACAGCAACGTCATCCAAGCCGCCACCACCGCGGGAGTGTCGCGCATTGTGTACACCAGCATGCTCGACGCCGAGAACTCGACCAACCCGCTGGCCGGTGAACATCGCGCCACCGAACAGGCGCTGCGCGGGGCGGGCGTGGATTACACCGTGCTGCGCAACGGCTGGTACACCGAGACTACACCGACCAGCTCGGCCAGTATCTGCCCGCCGCGGAGATCGTCGGCGCGGCCGGCGCCGGCAAGATCTCAGCAGCCACCAGACTGGAATACGCCGCGGCCGCCGCGACCGCACTGCTGCAGGACGAGGCAGGCAACCGGACGTACGAGCTCGGCGGCCCCGCCTTCGATCTGACGGATCTGGCCCGGGTCATCAGCGAGGTCACCGGCACGTCCGTGACCTACCGCGACCTGCCGACCGCGGGGTTCGTCTCCACGCTGCAGGAAGCCGGCCTCGACCAGGACAGCGCCGGCTTCGCCGCCGCCCTTGACGCCTCCATCGCCCACGGCGACCTGGAGACCAACAGCCAGGACCTGGCACAGCTGCTGGGCCGCCCCGCCACGCCGCTGGCCGATGTTGTCCGCGCGGCCCAAGGCGCAGACCCCCTGGTTGGTCAGACTGGCATGGGAACTATCGGGTTCGTCGGCGCCGGCAGAATCGGAACGGCGCTGGCCACGCTGGCCATCGGCGCCGGGTACGACGTCGTGCTCAGCAACAGCCGCGGACCGGAAACCCTCAATGACCTGGTCGCACAACTCGGGCCACGCGCCCGAGCCGCGACGCCGGCCGAGGCAGCCGCAGCCGGTGACATCGTCGTGGTCACGGTGCCGCTCAAGGCCTACGGGCAGATCCCGGTGGGGCCGCTCGCCGGAAAAGTCGTCATCGACACCAGCAACTACGACCCGGGCCGGGATGGACACATCGCAGAACTCGAAGACGAAAGCACCACCGTCTCCGAACTACTGCAGGCCCAGCTGCCCGCCTCTCACGTTGTCAAGACACTCAACACCGTTTACTTCGAACACCTCACGACGTTGAGCCGCCCGCACAGCGCGCCCGACCGCAGCGCTGTGCCCATTGCCGGCAACGACGACACGGCCAAGAAGACGGTGACTACCTTCCTCGACGCCATCGGCTACGACGCCTACGACGTCGGAGCGCTCGAGAAAGGATGGCGTTACCAGAGCGGCGCCATCGCCTACCCGTACGGCGCCGACGGGTCATTCGAGCACCCGCAGCCGGCTGACGCCGAGCGTCTTGCGTCGCTGATGGCGCAGGCCAAACGCTCCCGCGACAGGTGAACCGCGCGCAGGCCGCCGACCGCTAGGAACCGCGGCGGCTCTGACGCGGTGAACATCCATTTGCACGGGCCCCGTAGCGGCACGCACATTACGAACCTTCCGTCGACCACCATGATTGATCAGGCGATCCTGCGCTGATGAAGCGAAAAGTTCCCGAGGTGACCTCGGCGACCAGGGTGTCGGGAAGCCGGCTCGGAGGTGGCTGGCAGCCGACGTTGCCGTCGGAGGCATATCCGCGCACGTGACGAACGGCTCCAACTTTTCGACCCGGCGCAAATGTCGCGACCTTTGAAAGTACTTGAATTTCGGCCGTCAAGGAGATCTCATGATCGATGCCAACGCCCTCCGTACACCGGACGATCGGTTCGCCGACCTTCAGGACTTCCCCTATCTGCCGCACTTTATAGACGATCTGCCCGGGTACGAAGGACTCCGAGCGCACTACGTGGACGAGGGGCCACCAGACTCCGAACGCACCTTCTTGTGTCTGCACGGGGAACCGACCTGGAGCTATCTGTATCGAAAGATGATCCCCGTGATGTTGGAAAGTGGCGCACGAGTTGTTGCGCCCGACCTCTTCGGTTTCGGTCGGTCGGATAAGCCGGTGCAGGACTCCACCTACACCTTTCATTTTCACCGGGACTTCCTGCTGCGATTCGTTGAGCGCCTCGCTCTTCGCAATGTCACGTTGGTCGTTCAGGATTGGGGAGGTACGCTGGGGCTCACCCTGCCGGTGGATGCCGCCTTCCGGTCCAGATTAGGCAGACTATTTGTGATGAACACAGTTCTTCCCGTCGGCGAGCCGCTCGGTCCACACTTCTACCAGTGGCGGTCGCTCGTCCGCAACACTGCTGACTTGCCGGTGGGGGAATGGATTCGCCAAGCGGCACCGGGGCTTACTGCTCGAGAGATGGCCGCCTACGACGCGCCGTTTCCCGATAGCAGATTCCAGGCTGGAGCCCGAACCTTTCCGGACCTGGCCATGGTGGAACCCAAAATGGACGGGGTCGTCGAAGCCGAGGCGGCCCTGACGTTTTGGGCGGAAGAATGGTCTGGCCAGTCGTTCATGGCTATCGGAGCCGATGATCCGGACGTGGAAACGATGGGCACGTTGCGCGGCCAGATCCGAGGTTGCCCGGAACCGTTGCTGGTGGCAGGGGCGGGTCACTTCGTGCAGGAGTACGGCGAGTCGATCGCACGAGCCGCGTTGAAGGGCTTCGGCGATCTCTGATTCCTACGCAGCACCGCATACCGCCGAGCTACCGAGTCCACCAGTTCCGCCATAGCAGCACCGCACCCGATCGGAAGGGCAAAACGGCGTCAATTCATCAATTGTTCATTACTAAGGAAGTCATCGACGACGGCGGGATCCTGCCCGACCTCATCCGCATCCTGGTCCGCGCCGGCTACGCCGGCTACGACCACCTGCCCACGGTGCGCCGGGTGCGCAGCGCACCTGCTCCGCGGCGTGCGGTCGGTCTCTGACACCGGCCCGCACGGGCAACTCTGGGCCGTGGGCGATGCCCGACACCCTCACCGGCGCGCACCAGCAGCCGCAGCCGCCGGAGCGCACCACCCGGACACCGACGCCCTGGCCGAACTGCTCAACAACTACCTCGGGCTGGCCAAAGGCACCACCGACAACTACGGACACCGCAGCGAAATGGCGTCCGGGGCCCGCTCCCTGACAACCGGTTCCGCCGCTTCCAGGACATGATCCTGCGGTTCGCCACCGACCTGCCCGTCCCGTTCACCAACAACGAAGCCGAACACAGCATCCGACCCGTCAAAGTGCAACAGAAAACGTCCGGCGGCTGCTGGCGCACCCTCGCCGGACTGACCGATTCGCCCTCGTCCACTCCTACCCCAACACCGCCCACAAATGGGGCATCGACAACTTCAAGTACTCCAACAGCTTTTCACTACCGGTTCGTGGCTGCCCCTACCCCCACCCCAGCTGAATAGTGAACCACCCCGGGGAGAGATTGTATGGCTTTGATTGGTGTTGCGATGACCCCAAGAACATTTCGCTTCCACGTGCGATGAGAAGGGTCTATGAGTTTCGCATTTTTAGTAATCAGGAGCATCCTTCTGGTGTCAAAGCCTACCGGGTCCTACCCGTCTGTGACCGTGGATACCACCACAAAGCGGCTGGGCTCCCGGGACGGGGCGGTGCCGCGTCCCATTACTCTGGAAAGTGACAGCTTCGCCTTGCGGTAGACCCCCACCTTGCGGTAAACCGCCCCGCAACGTGTGACAACGAAACCCTGCCCCCGATCGAGGACCTGATGCCCACCTCTGCTGCTCCCGTCATAGTTGCCGCCACCCCACTCACCGGGCATACCCGCCCGATGCTTTCCTTAGCCCGGGGGCTGATCGCCGCCGAGCGTCGGGTCACCGTTGTTGCCGCCAGCCGTTTCGCCGACGATGCTCGCGCGACCGGTGCCGACTTCGTACCGCTGACCGGCTTGGCCGATTACGATGATCGGCGGCTCGCCCACGACCACCCGCAACGCGCTCAACTGCCCCCCGGGCCCGCACAGCTCGATTACGACCAGCGTCACCTGTTCGGTGACACGATCCCAGACCAGAACGCCGTCCTGCAGATCCTGCTCAAAGCCGAGCCGGACGCGGTCGTCCTGCACGACGCCACGTTCCTCGGCGACTTCCCGCAGCTGCTGGGCGCACCCGGTATCCGCCCCCGGCGAAGCGTGGGTGTCGGCGTCAACCCGGTTGCGCTGCCCGGGAGGGAGCTGACCGCGTTCGGCCCCCCTCCGTCGATCGAAGGCATGGACGTGCGCGGCGTGGCCGCTAAGCTCAACGCCGAGATGGACACTGCGTTCGAGCCCGCGACGGCCTATCTCAACCGGGTCCTTGCCGGCCTGGGCGCCTCGAGTCGAATACCGTTGATGCTTCGCGCCATGTACGAGGTCCCTGACGCTATTGCTCAGCTCACTGTCCCGTCCTTCGAGTTCGCTCGGATCGACGCGCCGACCTGGCTGCACCTGGTGGGCCCACTGCCCGCCGAGCCAGCGGCTGGATGGACACCGCCAGAATGGTGGCCCGAGCTCAACCAGCGACGCGTCATAGTGGTCAGCCAGGGCACGATGGCCAACGGCGACCTCACCGAATTGATCCAACCCACCCTCGACGGCCTGGCCGACCAGGACGTACTGGTCATCGCTGCCCTCGGCCGCAGCCCTCGGCCCGGTGAGCTGCGAGTTCCCGGAAACGCTCGACTGGTCGATTACGTACCGTTCGACCAACTTCTCCCCAAAGTCGACGCCTTGGTCACCAACGGAGGGTACGGCGCAACTCAACAGGCGATCGGATACGGTATCCCCGTTGTCGTAGCGGGCACCACTGAGGACAAGCCCATGGTTGCGGCCCGAGTCGCCGCGTTCGGCGTGGGCCTGGACCTGGGCACGCAGCACCCGACTCCTACCGCGGTAGCAGCCGCCGTGACCCGACTGCTCGCCGAGCCCGTATTCCGCGAGCGAACCGAAATCATGGCGGCAGAGCACTCGGCAGCCGACCCGATCCGCGCCATTGTCGAGCTGCTCGATCAGGCTTGAACGCGACCAACCCCGAGATATGTTCCCAACGGCTGCCATGCTGTCGCTGAGCTCATATCCGTCCTTAGATTGGGCTTCTGTGACGTTCGAGCAATGATCCCGACCTTGCACGACCACATGGCCGAACTTCACCGGGCCCAGGCCAGGTTCGGTGTAGGTCACCACGAAGATGTCCGGCGCGGCCGGCGCGACCAACTGCGTCAGGTCCTGGCCGACTGGGATCCGCCCAGTACACCCGCGGCGCGGCCGGATCGTCCTCGCCCGGCGGCGGAGAGGGTTTCCAAGGTCGTGGAGGCCGCAGGACCGGGGTCGGCTCAGCGCTTGGAAGTGATTCGCTGCAGCGCTTTCAGGATCGTGTTCCACAGGCGATCGCCCACCGGTCACTGGCCGGGTGCCGCTCGACGTGCCTGGACGGAGAGCATGCCGTGACCGAGGTCGCTGAACCGAGGGTCGGCGAGCAGGTCCTGAGTGCGGTCCAGGGTGTCCTGGCTGACCAGGTCGAGCTCCACCATCCGCGGCGCCAGCTGCTCCAGGGTCAGCGACCAGCAGTCCGCGGAGGCGTTCCGCAGTCCCGTCACCGGAAGATGTGCGGCCGCGCCGACGTCCTGCAACCCCCGATCGAGTAGCTCGCCTGGCAGGCACGCGACCAGGCACAGTCGGTCCCGATCGTGCGAGCCAGCACGCATGCTCGCGCGGAAGCTCGCGTCGTGTGCAGCCTGGACGGCGAACTGGGCAAGGCTCTCCACCACCAGCCAGCCACCTGGAGCCAGGGGGCGTCCACGAGCCGGTCCAGCACCGCCGTGCGTTCGGGAAGATGCTCCACTACTAGGCGTTCTGGTGACGCCCGAGCACTGCATCGCAGCCGCGGAGAACGCGAGCGTGAACAGCGCATGAATACCGTCGGCAGAGCTGTTCTTCTCGGCCCGGTAGCCGTTGACTACGGCAGTGGATCAATCTAGAAGAACGCTGCTGAAAGCAACCGGTGTACTGGGCGCGGCCGGACTTGCGGCCGAATGGGGACTGTCCGGCCGCGGCCCCGTTGCCAACGCGGCGCTCGCCGGGGCGCTACCGGCCCCCGCTTCGTCCGGAATCGAACACGTCGTGGTCGTGATGATGGAGAACCGCTCGTTCGACCATTTCCTGGGATGGGTTCCCGGTGCGGACGGCAAACAGTCCGGTTCGACCTTCACCGACCGGTACGGAGTCAGGCACAGCACGCACCATCTCACCGATTTCGCCAGTTGCGCCTACAACGACCCCGATCATTCCTACGAGGGCGGCCGAATCGAACTAAACAACGGACGCTGCGACGGGTGGTTGAAGGCCGGCGAGAACGACCCCCTCGCCATCGGCTACTACACCAAACCGGATCTGGCCTTTCTGGGTCAGGCCGCGCCCTCGTGGACGGTCTGTGATCGGTACTTCTCCGCCGTGATGGCCGAGACGTACCCGAACAGGTTCTATCAGCACGCCGCGCAGACCGACCGGCTGCACAACTCCTCCGTCACCTCTACGCTGCCGACCATCTGGGATCGGCTGGCCGCGGCCGGGTTGACGGGGCGGTACTACTTCTCCGATGTCCCGTTCACCGCTTTGTGGGGCACCAAATACCTGCCCATTTCCGAACCGTTCCCGGCGTTCCTGGCCGCGGCTGCCGCGGGCCAGCTTCCGCAGGTGTCCTTCGTCGACCCGCGCTTCTTGGACGAGGCTTCGGGTAGTTCTGGTGACGACCATCCCAAAGCCGACATCCGCGCCGGTGAGCAGTTCCTCAACCAGGTCTACGAAGCGGTCAGCACCAGCCCAAATTGGCGCAACACGGTGCTGGTCATCAACTACGACGAATGGGGCGGGTTCTTCGACCATGTCGCCCCGGGCAGCGCACCCGACGTCTCGTCGGCCACGGCACTGCGCGGTTTCCGGGTGCCCGCGCTGGTGATCTCACCCCTCGCGCGGCGCGGGTACGTCGCGCACAACACCTACGACCACACCTCCGTGCTGAAGATGATCGAGTGGCGTTGGGGCTTGAATGCCTTGACCCCGCGGGATTCCGCGGCCCGCAACCTTGCCGAGGTACTCGACTTCAACTCGACACCGCACCTGACCGCCCCGCGATACCTGCTGCCACCGTTCACCGCCACCGTCTGCCCCCCGGCGCCCCTCACCGGCGCGGAAGCAGCTGAATGGCCCGCACTCAAAGACAAGGCGCTGGCCGCCGGATGGAGCTTGCCGCAATGAGAACCCCTGGTAGCACAGCTTTGCCATCGCTCCGGCCACGCGTCCGGTTGGCGGCATTGACGCTGACGGCGGTCCTGGCCGTGTTTGCCGTCCTCGCCGGGCACAGCGCGAGCGGTGTCGCGGCCGTACCGAGCGTCAGTCCCGTCCCTCCGGCGAGTACGGCGGTATACCTGCCGCCGATCAAGCACGTGTTTGTGATCAACATCGAGAACAAAGGTTATGACAAGACCTGGGGACCCACGTCGGCCGCGCCGTACCTGGCGAAGACGCTCCGGTCAAAAGGCGTGCTACTGAACACCTACTACGGGACGGCGCACAACTCCCAGCCGAATTACGTCGCGCAGCTCTCCGGACAGGGACCGAACCCGCAGATGCAGGCGGACTGCCAGATCTACTCTTCCTTCGTCGGAACCGGGACCGCCGCACCCGGCCAGGCGGTGGGTGACGGCTGCGTCTTTCCCGCATCGGTGGCCTCCCTTCCCACCCAGCTCGACGGCAAAGGCTTGAGCTGGAAGGGGTACATGCAGGACATGGGCACCCCGTGCCGACACCCCGTGATCAACACCGTCGACACCACCCAACAGGCGAAGGTCGGCGACCAGTACGCCGCCCGTCACAACCCGTTCCTGTACTTCGCAGCCATCGTCGACTCACCGAAGTGCGCCCAGCGCGTCGTCGACCTCGCCCAGCTCCCCAACGACCTGGCGAGCATTAGCACGACAGCCAACCTCACCTACATCACGCCCAACCTTTGCGACGACGGACACGACGCCCCATGCGTCGACGGCCGTCCCGGCGGCCTGGCCGGCGTTAACGCCTGGCTCACCGTGTGGGTGCCGAAGATTCTGAACTCGCCGGCCTTCAAAACCGACGGCGCACTCATCATCACGGCCGACGAGTCCGACAGCCCGCAGAGCGACGCGACCGCGTGCTGCGGGGAGGGACCCGGCCCCAACTCGCCGCTACCGGGCATCAGTGGCCTGGGCGGAGGCCGCATCGGCGCTCTGGTCCTGTCGCGGTGGACAGCGCCGAATACCTGGAGCACGACGCCGTACAACCACTACTCACTACTTGCCTCACTCGAGGACGTATTCGGACTCCCCTATCTCGGCTACGCCGCGACCACCGGCCTCAACCGGTTCGGCCTCGACGTCTACAACAACCGCTGGAACCGCTGACCACGACAGCGCTTTCCCCCTCGTCGGCGACTGGACCGTCGGCCTCCTCCGGGCATTTACCGGCTGTTCAACCGTCTACGCTGTGCGCCGCGGCCACCGCGGCGTCTTCCTTGTTCCACACAACCACGGAATGCTCGCCCGGTGGCCGCCCTGGCCAGCCACGACACGCCCAAGATCACGAACTGCAGCTGCAGTACTAATCTCGCGCTTTCGTGCGCCCAGCGGAACTGGAGGTGGCCTCGTGACGGGGTGATGTGTTGGCTCGTGCTCGTCGTCGCTTGCCGGTGTGAGTCCGGTTCGGGTAGCGCTCTGGTGGCCCAGTAGCAGACTGGCGGCTTCGGTTGGAAAGGGCCGGGGTCGAAGCCCAGTGTCAAAAGCCCCTTTTGGGGGGAGCAACTGTGCGGTCCGCAGCATCAAGGATAAACCTGCAGCGTCGTTAGAGGTCCTGCCCGTGAGGGTGGGAGCAGAGGGAGCCGCGCCGCTGAAATCACAGTGAAGGCCATGGACGCGGTGGAGAAACCCGAAATCGCAGCCGCCAAGAATACTCCGGCGTATGGGGTGTGGAACGTTCAGATAGTCACAACGACCAGCCCGGCACTATCCTCCCGGTTCGCGCTCCGACTCGCGCGCCGACCCAACTCCTCGAAAGGCCACCACCGTGATCATCCTGGGCATCATCCTCCTGATCGTCGGCTTCATCGCCAAGATCTCCATCCTCTGGACCATCGGCATCATCCTTCTCGTCATCGGCGCCATTTTGGCCATCGTGGGTGGCACCGGCCGGCTCGTGGGTGGCCGCAGACATTGGTACTAAACCGCCATAAAACCGCTGAACCCGGATGCGCCTTCGTGGGTCTTCGGCGGGTCGCAGCGCGGGAATGCCCTTGAAAGGCAGGACGGTCGGACTTCTAGGGTTCGATCGGTCCAGTCTGGAAGGGGCATCTCGCGGATGGTGCGACACGAGGTCGCGTGTGGCAAGTGGAGCTCGTTGATTGGAGAACCGGACCAGCCGGGCCATCAACCACGCCCACCCATGAAAATCCAGCCACAAGATCAACTGGCCGCCGACGAAGATCAACAACAGACCGCGCGGTGCCGGCCGGCGGGCTCAGGGCCAGCGGCCTGCTTGGCGTTGTTCAATGTGTTCACGCTGGCGCGGGTTGGGCGCCAGGCGGGCGGCTTGGGTGAAGGCCTGGTCCGCGGCGGCGGTGTCGCCGAGGTCGGTGAGGATGTGGGCGTGGGCGGCGCGCAGAGCGGCGGAGGTGACCAGCCGCGGGTCAGCGAGCAGCGGCGTGATGACCTCGAGGGCGGCGGCGGGGCGCTGGGCGCGGGACGTCGCAACGGCCCGGTTGATTTCCATGACTGGTGAAGAGTCCAGACGGGCCAAGATGTCGTAGAGGTCTACGAGCAGTTCGTAGTCGATGTCGTCGGCGCGTCGGGGCCGGTCTGCACAGCGGCGATAGCTGCGTGGGTCTGGTAGCTACCAAGTTCACCGGCTACGGCGGCGGTTTCAGCCAGCAGCTGGCGGGCCTCGGCGATCGCCGCGGTGTCGTAGCGACTATGTTCCTGCGCGGTGAATGGGACAAGTTCCCCACGGTGGTCGGTGCGGGCTGCGGCTCGTGCTTCGTGCAGCAGCATCAACGCCAGCAGCCCGGTGGTTTCGAAATCGCCGGGGGTGAGGCGGTGCAGCTGCCGGCCGAGCCAGATCGCGTCGCCCCGTTGCGCGGCGGCGGCCTGCTGGTCGAGGTTGGCGCTGGAGTAGCCCTGGGTGAAGTGCAGGTAGGTGACGGTGCGGGCTACGTCGAGCCGCGGCGGGCAGACCCTCCGGCTGCCACCAGCCGTCGTCGTCGCAGAACAGCACGTACGGTGTTTCGGCGCGTTGCACGCCGTGATTGCGTCCAGCGGCGCCGATGTTCACCGGCAGCGCAATTACTTCGAGATCACCGCGATCACGCAGGACGTCCACCGTGTGATCGACGGATGCGTTGTCAACGGCGATCGTCGGCAGCCCAAGATCCCGCAGGTGGTCAAGGACCGGGACCAGCCGGTGTGCACAGTTGAAGGTCAGCAGCACCACAGTCACCTGCGCAGACACCGGCCGGTTCCGGTCGAGGGTCCTTTCCGGTACCAGGCCGTGCGGGATGCGATTGATTTGAACTCGGTTGATCTGTTCGAAGCTCACTGACAGGTCATACCACCGCGGCCGGCCCAATCCGGCCAGCGATGTCGATCAGCCCTCGAAGCCGATTCCACTGGCCACCACCAGGCCCCTAACGCTGGCGCCTCGCGAACAGCTTCCCAGCCACCGCCGGACACCCCCGTGGTCCGGTGCTGAAGTCGACGCGGGTCGCACCTTCCCGGAGGACCTGCCCAGGGCGATTGCCCGGTCTGGGGCCTTGTGTTGGGACACTGGGTGGATGACGGGAGTGTTGAGCGGCTGCCTCCGCGCCGGCTCTTTCCAGCAGGGTCTGGCAGAGCCGCGGGCCGGGAGCGGCGTGGCTACCGCCAGCCTGCAGTACCTGCAGCGTTGACGTGATGCACCAGGATCGGACGGCAGCCCAGCAATGAGTAAATCGACGTTGCCCAGCGCCCGGCTCTCCCGCTCCGATGTGCAGCGACTCCGCGCCCAAATAGTTCCCACCGCCTCCTGCGCCCTGTGGATGGGGGCGGTGGGCAGCGACGGCTACGGCAAGTTCTGGGTCTCCACACCTTCCACCACCCCGAATGTCGACCCCGCGGTGCGGGTCAGGGGCGGGCGGGTGATTACTCCTCATGCCGCGGTATCAGCGCTGGTGTTCGGGCCGTTGCCGCTGGGGTCCACCCATCTGCACGACTGCGACGTGCGGTTGTGCGTAAACACCCACCCTGGGCACCTGCGGCGCGGGACCCAACGAGAAAATGTGCGGCAGGCCGTAGCCCGCGGACAGCTGCGCGGACCCAAACCGGGAATGGTGGATGTTCGGGGACCGGCCGGTGCGTCCCGCGCCATCCAGGACGCCATCCGCACCGCGATCACGGCCGGCCCCACCTCACCGGCGATATTGGCGCACATCCTGGCCGAAGTGATCGCCCAGGGCTTCCCGATGGTCGACGTGCTGCCGCTGTTCGACGAACCAGCCCATGTCGCGGTTCCGGGCGTGGACGACTTTCCCGCCGACCTGTTCGCCGTTCCACCTCTAACTCCCGTGTGGGTGGCCGCGGCAGAAGCGGTCCCGCTGTTCGACCTCTAAGAAATCGGGACAGGACGGTCCCGTTTCGCGGGGGCCTGTCCCGGTGTCAAGTCCGTCGCGGCGGGGTGCACATCCCCCGAAAGCGGCCGGCGCCGGCCCGTCGGCTCGCAGCTGCGGGGAGTGCGCAATGAATTCGACGGAGTGTCCAGTGCCAGGATCGGCCATGGCGGCTTTACCATCAGACATCGAACGTTTGTGCTACTGATGGGAGTGTCGATGAGTGCAGCAGGCATCGCAGTACCTGTCCGACGGGCAGCGCAGTCCAAAGCTGCGCTGGCCCGGACGGTCAAGGAGCAGCGCCGTGGTTACGCCCGGGCTGTGCTGGCCGCGTTGGCCCGTTCCCTACAAGGACGGCCCACCCCGCAGATCCGCCGGATCGTGAAAAATTCCCTCCAGCCATTGGGTGTTCGACTCTCCACCGTCGAACTGCAAACAATCGCCAAAGGCATCAGCGCGGGGCACCCGGTGCAGCTGCCGGGGTAACGAACCGCCATCTGAACATGAGGCGTACGTGGCCCTTGCAGTGCGGCCAGTCCTGGCGCGAGCTGGTGGTCCACCATTTCGGTGCCCGGTTCGTCGCCGACGTCTGCGGCCTGTCCGATGAGTTGCGCCGCACCCGGTTTCAGGAGGACGGGGTGTCCGACGCGTTGGCCTACGCGGGTCAGAGGATCGGGCCGGATGGCTCCCGGGTGCCGCTGCCGCAGCGGATCGCGGAGGTCCTGGACCGGCACGGTCCGGACTCGCCGAACGCGAGGGCGCGCAGCCGCCGGGAACCGTATCTGTGTGCGGCGGCGGCGCGGGTCGAACAGCGCCTCACCGGCCGGACGGGCCGTGACTTGTGACCGTACGTTCACCGCTGCGCCCTTCGTCGGACACATCGACCTGGCAGCCTCAATCACTGGGCGAACACGAGAAGTGCCGCTGGCGTTGCTCTGGGAGATGATGATGGACATTGACGGCTCCTTCGAGCTGGACGTGGAGCGGACCGGATGGGATGACATCGCGTTGGTGCTGCCCCGGCATGACCTGCGGATCAACCTTGATCCTGTGGAAGCCGCACGGATCTGCCGGGACATCTGGGCCGCGCTGGGCCGGGAGCAACCCGCCGCCAACAGCCACGCCGCTTGAAGTTTGCCACCCGAGCGACTGGGTGGCACCCGGCCCGGAGGAGTACTTTCTGGCCAGGGTCATCGCAGGGGTCAGCCGGAAGGGTCGAACATGCTGGATCTGCTGGACATCACCCATCGCGTGTTACCCGTCGCGGTCATCGGATCGGGTGGAACACAACCGGTCGCCGCCTATACCGACGGTCGGTACTTCTACTTCGACGACGACAACACCGCCCGCGTCGGGGCGCACCTGACCGGCCGGCTGGATTCGGCCGGCCGGCCGGTGCGGGTCGAACGGACCCACGTCGGTTGGTGTGAACAGCGCGGCCGCAGCCACTTCCGGCCCTTGCACCACCGCCACATCGGCGGCCGGGTCGTCTACCGGTTCGACGAAGAGTGGTTGTTCACCGTGGTCACTCCGCTCGGGCGGCCTCAGCCTCAGTGTGCGAGCTGACCGTTGCGGCCACCGAGTACGTCAGCCGCCGTCCCGGATGTCACCGATCTGGTCCGACCCGCTCTGGCGTCCTGCTCACGCGTTGACGAGGTCGTGGGTGGCTACACCGACGGGACCAGGTTCTTCTTCGCCGACGAACAGCTGACCGATATCGCCAGGGCCGCCGGAGGTGGCGTTCTGTTCCGTTCGCCTGCGGGATGGCGACAGCGCGGCGCCACCCCACAGGCGCTGCCCCGGCACATCATTCAGGGCCAGCTGCACTATCAGCTGCCCGACGACTGGCACTGGCGCCCAGTCAGCCCACAACCGGGCACAACACGGCGCCGCATCGCGACATGAGGAACAAGGCCCGGCCAGTCAGCGGCAAGTAGCGCAGCAAGGCGGTCAGCGAAAGCGCTGGTGGCGGCACGAGTGACCCGATCCGCTTCGTCGTTGCCCGCCCCCAGCCCGTCGTCGTAGGACTCGCGATATGTGAAGATCGGCCAGGTGAGCCCTACTCGGGAACGTGTTCCTGAACGAGTCCGTCGCTGTTGGACCCATCGCGTGAGTCAGTGAGCCCGTTCCTACCAATCACTTTGGGTGACTGAATGTCACTCCCTAGAGTCTATACGGAGAGTAGCTGAATGACTACTCTGGGTTTATGCATCCTTTCCCTTCGCGCCGGATCGCCATCTCCGTTCTGGCTGTCATCTCCCTCATGATCAACTTCAATCCGACCGCCGGTGCCAGCGGCGTCCCATCGGCGGCCTCACCGCCGGAGATGGCTGTGGTATCCGCGCCGCAGCCGGTGACCGGCTTCGTGACGCGATCAGGGCAACGATTGTTGCTCGATGGCGCGCCCTACCGGTTCACCGGACTGAACATTTACAACGCCAACAGTATGAACAATTACTGGTACACGCTGGGTACCGGCGGTGGTCTGGACCAGGCCCTGACCGATATCGGTCCGGGTAAGAATGTCATCCGCGCCTGGTTCGGCCAGTGGCTGGCCAATCCGCACGGGACCGGCTTGGACTTCTCGGCATTCGACCACACCTTGGCCGTGGCCAAGGCGCACGGTGTGCGGGTCATCGTGACGTTGGCCGACAGCGACGGCAGCTGGGATGACGGTATCCATAAGACGTTGGATTCCGGGTGGTATCAGTCCGGCTACCGCGCCAGGGTCAGTACCGCGGTCAGCACCTGGGGCGCTCGAAACGACCTGTCCTACAAGGACTACGTTATGCGTGTGGTCCAGCGTTATCAAATGGATCCGACCGTACTGATGTGGCAGTTGGTCAATGAGGCAGAGGCCAAGGACGCTTCCGGCAATTGCTCAGCGGCCACCGATGACAGCGCTGCGACCGCACTGTACGGATTCGCCGATGACATGAGCCGAAGCATCAAGGCGGTCGACAGTCATCATCTGATCAGTCTGGGTACTATCGGCACCGGTCAGTGTGGAACGTCGGGGGCCCGATATCAGTACGTCCATTCGGCGCCCGACATCGATCTGGCTGAGATGCACGATTACGTGGCCGGCCAGGCGATCATTGGTGATCAGTGGAACGGAATGGCGTTGCGTTTACAACAGGCGAAGGCGTTGAATAAGCCTTTGTTCGTTGGCGAAATGGGAATCGATCCCGCCGCCGTCGGTGGCCTGGCGGCCCGAGCCGACATCTTCTCGCGCAAGCTTTCGGCGCAGTTCGCCGCCGGCATCGTCGGTGTCGTTGCCTGGGAGTGGCGTAACGCTGGTCAGGGCGGTGGTGACGCCTACGCCGTGGGACCCGGCGACCCGGCACTGGGTGCATTGCAAGTTCCCGGCTACATTCCGGTTCCTGCACCCGCTCCACCGTTGACGACGATCCCGTCGCCGTCAACGGGTACCTGGAAGGCCAACGGCTCGGCACGGGCCACGTTGGCCGGTGCCCAACTCACCGATGCGACCACCCGCGATGCGGCCGGGTCGATCTTCTACCCGGTGCCGATGTCATCGGCGGACCTGGCGATCTCCTTCGACGTGGACATGTCCGGTGGCCGGGCTGATGGCATGACCCTCGCGCTGGCCGACCCGTCGCAGGGAGCCACCGCACTGGGTGCTTCCGGCGGCGGTCTGGGTTGGTCTGGAGTGAAAGGCATTGCCCTCACCTTCGACACCTACCGCAACGGGAGCGATCCCAGCAGCAACTTCGTGGGCGTGGCCACCGGATGGCAGCCTGGAGACAGCTCCTCGCTGGTGTACGCCGCCACGTCGACGGCGATTCCGGCCCTGACCTCCGGCTCGCATCATGTCGACGTCCGGCTGGTCAACGGAATGCTGTCGGTAGCAATCGACACCCACCCGGTGCTCTCGGCGGTCCGGGTCGGTGCGTTGCCGAGCGTGCTGGTCGGCTTCACCGGCGGAACCGGCGGCTTGACCGGTCGACACGAGATCCGCTCCGTGGTCGTGTCGGGGATCAGGCGACCGTAACGGTTGTGGTCGGCTCAGTTGACCTGGTACAGCCGCCAGTCGCCGAAGAACGCACCCCGATAAGTGCGTACCAGAGTGGAGAGGCCCGCCCCGTTGTCGTACAACGACGGCCAATGCCTTCGCAGCGCATCAGCCGGTCCGAGATTGGGTCCGGGAACGAGCAGGTACTGGACGTGGTGACCGGTGGGATCCGCCACCGCGCCCACGAAGTCAAGGTCGGAGGTGATCACGAATTGCCGGGGTCGTTCGCTGGCCAGAACCACGGAGTAGGCGTAGGCGGTGTCGGTCAGTACCGACCCGTCCGGGAGATTGAGTCGGTCCAGGTCGGCGGCGATGCTCCGTTCGGTCTGGAAGATCAGGAGACTTTTCTTGTCCTCGTGGGAGGCCAGGTTCGGCATCAGCAGGGATCTGAGCATCGGGCTTTCTTCGCGGGCGAGCCCCGACGAACTGTTGAGCAGAACCGCCAGCTGGGTGGGTACCGCGACCGTCACCGCCACCAGCGCGAGCACCGTGATCAGCAGCTGAGTCGGTAGCCGGTGGCGGCTGAACCCTCGCAGCTGCCGTGACTTCGAACCGATCAGCCGAGCACCGGTGTCGGCACCGCCGCGCGAGGTTGACCGTTTCCCGAAGACCGCACCGAGGATCGTTCCGCACGACAGCACGGTCAGCGGGATCACCATGATCTGGAATCGCAACCAACCGAAGGAAAGCCCGGACAGGGCGGCGAGTTCGTCGAAGGCCAGCACCGCTCCGAACACCGTCGGCCCGACCACGGCCGAGACATCGCGTCGATAGATCGCCACGACCAGGGCAACCAGGAGCAGGATAACGAACAGCGGCGCGAGAGCAGTGATCTGCCGCCCGACGTACACACCGATCTGTGCCGGCGTGGTGCCGATGACGCTCTTGATCGACCCGGATCCGCTGGTGACCTGGGCGGAATTGCCGTAGGCCGAGGTGAAGGTCGGGAACCACTCGCCGACGATGACCTTGGCCATCACCGCCCACATCACGAACGTGAACAGGAACGGGGCGGCGACCAGGGCTACGTCGTTGACCGTCGCGTGCAGTTTTGACCGGCCCGACCCGCGGGAGCGGAACCAGGTGACGATCGCGACCAGTAGGGCAACAGCCGCCGCCGGAGCAATGGCTTCATAGCGGGTCAGATATGCGCCACCGAGCCCCAGGCCGGCACCGACCAGAGATCCGACGCCCCGATCGCGGATCCAGGAGAGCATCTGACTGGTGGTGATGGCCAGGAAGAGCATGAACATCGGTTCGCTGAGACCACTTCCCGCGTACAGCAGGATCATCGGTTGGACGGCGAAGACGGCGACCAGGACCAGTCGCGCAACGGTGGGGACGGACAGCTTTCGCAGGCAAGCGGCCAACGCCACGACCGTGCCGGCCATGCACAGCACCGACTGCACGACTCCAGCTAGCCCCACGGTGATCAACGACGGCCACAGGCCCTTGAACGGCAGCAGGGGGAGCAGCGACAGCGAAGGAAGCGGATTCCACACGAAACCCATGGCGGGCAGGTGGGGGTCACGGCTGTAGAGAACGTAAACGGCGTTGCCGACGCGGCTCAGGGCATCGGCGAAAATGACGTTGTGGCCAGCCATCAGGCCCCCGACCAGGGCATAGACCACGACGGCAGCCAGGAACAGAATCACCGGCTCCCGCCGGCTAGCACGGCCTTGCAGGCCACGGTGGGATGAGCGACTGGGGGCGCTGCCCGGATGACGTGGGAGCGTCATCACCGCGGCGGCCATTACGGCACCATCGCGGAGTCGAGACCGAAGGTGCATCGTCGAGGCGGCGTGGGCCATCGGAGCGCGATCATGTTATTTTCCGTTCTCGGGGTGGCAGCGATTGCCGGACGGATCAGTTTGTCCGGCGGTATCGCGGACACGGCGGGCTTGTCTACTGCCAGAAGCCGCCGCGAATCGATACCGTTGGTCGGGCCCGCATCATTGTCGCCCACTGCGCCGCTGGGCGGCGCAGCCATTGCTGATTGCATCAGCGTCCATCGCGTTGCGGCTAAAGATAGCAGATCGTAGAGCCGGCACAGACGTGAGGTCCCAGATGGAATTTACACAGATAAGCGTACCGACGGTATCCACTTTGTTACTGCGTGTACCGGGGGCGCGAGAGGAAACATGGATTCAACAATATAAATACCCGCTGTTAATGCAATGCTCCCCCGAGGTTCCCTCACTTTTCAAACTGTAGCGCCCGGAAGACAGATGAACATCTGGGGTGGGTCTGATGGTCACCCAAAGTGGGAGATGTGGGCGTACGGGTGAGACAAGCTTCACAGCAGGCGCGAATGGGGCCAAACCGGACACGATCCTGCTACTGTTCGTGCGTATTCTCTGAATCGGTCGTGGGCCGCTGGGATGGCGCAGTAGCCCTTGAAAGCGCGCTATGGGCCCTGGAAATCCGTTTCGGCCCCTGAACATCACTGCGGCGACGTCGCCGCTCCCACGGGATCGGTCCACTTGGTCACCGATCTCACCGGCTTTTCTCCAGGCATAGACAGTGTTGTCTTCTCACAGGGCTGTTTTTATACAGTGTCGTCTTGTCACAGAATTCGTCTGTCTAGGCATGAACAGTGTCGTCGCTCGCCGGCATTCCAACTCGCCTGTATCACCAGCAGCCCGTTGTTGCGATCAGTAAGGAATCTGATGGACGCCGTCGAACTGAACAATGACGACCACATGACCATCCATCCGCCCTACGTTCGAGTGGGGTCCGACCCGATGCCACAGTTGGCCGGGATTGGCGCCGCAACGGCTCCCGACCGCACGCCTGACATCACGCGCGCGCCCGACGTCGAGCCCGCGCCCGAGTTCACGCCCGACATCACGATTGTGATTCCCACACGCGGGGAAGCGGGCAATGTCGACGAGCTGATCGCCCGCCTGGATCGTGCGTTGGGGGCGACGAAGGCGGAATTGTTGTTCGTCGACGACAGCGACGACCACACGCCGGAAGTCATCCGCGCGGCCGCGTCGCGATCGTCGCGCCCGGTGCGCCTGCTGCATCGCGAGCCCGGGGACCGGCAGGGCCGCCTGGGCGGGGCGGTGGTGGCCGGCTTCAAGATCGCCCATGCCCCTTGGGCGGTGGTGATCGACGGTGACCTCCAGCATCCGCCGGAGGCGGTGCCGTCGATCGTCGAAGCTCGGCTCAGACCGGGGATCGACCTCGTCTACGGCACGCGCTACGTCGCATCCGGCGACGCCGGTGGCTTGAGCAGCCGTGGCCGCGCCTGGGTCTCGACTCTCTCGACCCGACTGACCCGGGCGATGTTTCCGCGCAAGCTGCGCAGTGTCAGCGATCCGATGAGCGGGTTCTTCGCCGTGCGGCTGGACGCGCTGGATCTGGCGACGCTGCGGCCGGTGGGGTACAAGGTTCTGCTGGAGATTCTCGCCGGCTCCCGACTGGGCGGGACGGCGGGGGTTCCGTTCTCGTTCCAACCGCGTTTCTCCGGGGAGAGCAAAGCTTCCCTGGCCGAGGGCGGACGGTTCCTGCTGCAATTGACCGCTCTGCGGGTGGGCCTGTCGGTCTCACGCCTGACCCAGCTGCTGGCGTTCCTGGCGGTGGGCGTCAGCGGCGTGGTGGTGAACACGGTGGCGCTCTGGCTGTTGACCGGAGGCCGGCTGACCGCGCCCTACCTGTTGGCGTCGGCGCTGGCGACCAACATCGCCGTGGTGTGGAACTTCGCTGTGCTGGAGACCTGGGTGTTCAGGAAGGCCAGATACCGATCCCGGTTGGCCGGCTTCACCAGGTTCTGGCTGGTGAACATGGTGTTGTTGCCGGTGCAGCTCGGTCTCCTGGCCCTGGCGGTGGAGGTTGCCGGCATGCCGCCGGTGGCGGCCAACCTGGTGGTGCTGACCCTGGTGTTCGTGCTGCGGTACCTGTTCACATCGGCCTGGGTGTACAGCTGGAAGGCGGTCGCGCCGCGAGTCCCGGCGCCGCAGCCGGCGTCCTCCGCCTCCGTGTCGGCGCTGACGATGTCCGCGGTCGAGCCGGAGTCGGGCCGTCCGGAGAACGAGCGGCCGAAGCGACTCACGTGGTTTGCGTACGTACTTCGCCTGCTGCTGCCGATCGTGTTCACGGTGGTGGCGTTCCCGGCCGTTGCAGTGCGTTCCTGGCATCTGCTGCACTCCGGCTCCTCGGCCGCGGGGGTACTGGTGGCCGCTGTCGCCGTCGTCGTCATCGTGGTGCTCCAGGCCGCACCCAAGCTGGGGGACGCGGACGTTCACGACCGTCAGGTCGACGTCATCATGGCGTTGCCGCTACTGGCCACCGCCGTGTGGTTGTCCACCGGCCTGTCGGCCACCGCGCCCTGGAGCATCCGAGAGCTTCTGGCGGGCACTTCGTTCCTGGCCGGGTCGGCGTTCCTGCTGTTGGGAACCCGGTTGACTGCCCGGCTCCGTTGGGTGTTGGTGCTGCCACTGCTCACCCTTCCGACCCTGGCCGGCCGCCCGGATCTGAGTTGGGCCCTGGCGCTGCTGGTGGTGGCGGTGGTGTTCATTCGGGCGTTCCTGACTCGCGAACCGATCCAGGCGCAAGCTGGCCGGCCGGTTTCCGGCGAACTGCAACGGCTGCCGAAGTGGCCGGTGGCAACGGCGGTGGTGACCGCCGTCGCGTGCCTACTGGCCTTCACCGCGATCACCGCCACCGCCACCGGAGTATCGCCGTCGCCGACGGCGCAGCACGCGCCGTGAGCCCGACTCCCGAGCGGTACCGCGTCTTTCGTTCACCACGCCAAGCCACACCGGAGGTCCACCATGACTCATGACGCCAAGTCCGCTACCGAGGTTCGTGAAGCCCTCGACATGGAATGGCTGGACCGCAGCTTGGTAGGTCTGCGTCAGGCCGCGCCCGAGATGTCCGCTCACACGGTGCTGTCGGTTCGGCAAAAAATCGGCCTGATCGGTCTGATCGCGGCGCTCGTCGGGGGAGCCGTGCTCGATGGCCTGTTGATGTTGCGGATCATCGTGGCGGTCGGCACCGCGATGTACGCGGCAACCCTGATCTATCGGATGTTATTGATCCGCCGGGGGCTGAAGGGAAGCCACCTCGTCCAGGTCAGCGACCAGGACGCCCTGGCCATTCCGGCGGACCAGCTTCCGGTGTACAGCGTCCTGGTGCCCGCCTATAAGGAACCGGGCGTCATCGGCAAGATCATCGCCGCCATCACCGCGTTGGACTACCCGGCCGACAAGCTCGACGTTCGCCTGCTGTTGGAGGCCGACGACGAAGAGACCATCGCCGCCGCGCGGACAAGCGTTGGCAGCGCGCCGATCACGATCGTTCTGGTGCCGGCGGCGGAGCCGCGGACGAAGCCGAAGGCCTGCAACTTCGGCCTGCAATCGGCCACCGGGGAACTGGTCACCATTTTCGACGCCGAGGATCGTCCCGAACCGCTGCAGCTGCGCCGCGCCGTGTTGGCGCTGCAGCGGCTGGGCGACGGATTCGCCTGCGTGCAGGCCCGGCTGGGCTATTTCAACGCGACCCAGAATATGATCACCCGCTGGTTCACCATCGAATACGGGACGTGGTTCCGGTTCCTGCTCCCGGGGCTGGTTTCGGTCGGCGCTCCGATCCCGCTGGGCGGCACCAGCAACCATTTCCGTACCCCGCTGTTGCGGGCGCTGCAGGCGTGGGACCCGTACAACGTCACCGAGGACGCCGACCTGGGAATTCGACTGGCCCGGCTGGGATATTCGGTCGGCGTGCTCGATTCGATGACCGAAGAAGAGGCGAATTCCGATTTCGTCAACTGGATCAAACAACGCAGCCGCTGGTACAAGGGCTACCTGCAGACCTGGCTGGTGCACATGCGCAGACCGGTCGACGTCCACCGAGAGTTGGGCTGGCGCGGTGCTTTCGGTCTGCACCTGTTCGTCCTGGGCACACCACTGACCGCATTGCTCAACCCGTTGTTCTGGGGCCTGGCGATCCTGTGGTTCGTCCAGAAGCCAAGCGGGGTGGCGGCGCTGTTTCCGCCGGCGGTGTACTACGTGGCGTTGACGTGCTTCGTATTCGGCAATGCAGCGGTGATATACGTCAACGTACTGACCACCCAGGTCATCAATCAGCCCAACCTGCTCAAGGCTGGCCTGCTCGTTCCAGCCTATTGGGTCATGATGAGCATCGCCGCGGTCAAGGCCGCTTTCCAATTGATATTCAAGCCTTCCTACTGGGAGAAGACCTCCCACGGTTTGAATACGGCCGTCGCCGAGCCGGCTGTGGAGATCATCTCGTAGGGATTCCCGCATTCCGTTCGCCGACGCGCGACCTGCGGCGGCCGCCTTGTCGTGCTTACCAAGGGTAGCCACGGCGACGTCGGTGCACCGGCCGGCCAGCGCGGAAGAGGTGGCAAACGCGTTCTATCAACCGAAGGGATGTCTGGAATGACCGCATGCTCCGATGTCGAGGCCGTGGTCTTGGTCGGTGGTCAGGGCACGCGTCTGCGGCCTTTGACGCTGTCAGCGGCCAAGCCGATGCTGCCGACCGCCGGTGTTCCGTTTCTCGCTCACCAACTTTCGCGGCTGCGGGCCATTGGCATTCGTCGGGTTGCCCTGGGCACCTCGTACCGGGCCAGCACGTTCAGTGATCATTTCGGTGACGGCTCGGCCCTGGGGATGAATATCGCCTATGTGGTCGAGGACGCGCCGCTGGGCACGGGCGGCGCCATCCGCAATGTCCTGGATCGGCTCACGGCTCCGACCATCCTGGTGCTCAACGGTGACATTCTGTCCGGCGTCGATCTTCAGGCGCTGCTGGACGAGCACCGGAGCCGGCAGGCCGATGTGACGTTGCATCTGGTGCGGGTGCCCGATGCCCGGGCGTTCGGCTGCGTCCTGACCGATCCCGACGGGCGGGTGAGATCGTTCGTCGAGAAGTCCGACACTCCGGCGACCGATCAGATCAACGCCGGCTGCTACGTCTTCCGGCGCGACATCATCCAGACGATCCCGGCCGACACCGTCGTGTCGGTCGAACGGGAGACCTTCCCCGGCCTGGTGGGCTCCGGCGCCCGGGTGTTCGGCCACGTCGACACCACGTACTGGCTCGATCTGGGAACGCCGGCGGCGTTCGTCCAGGGCAGCGCCGACCTGGTCCGGGGACTGGCCCCGACGTCGGCGCTACCCGGTCCGGTCGGCGACTCGCTGCGGCTGGAGGGTGCGATGGTCGCGGTAGGGTCGGCGGTGACCGGAGGTACGACCCTCGGTCGGGGGGTGCGCGTCGGCGCCGACGCCACCGTCGACGGATCGGTGATCTTCGACGGCGCCCGCATCGGTGACGGGGCGCGGGTGATCAGATCGGCGGTCGGCCACCACGCCGTCATCGGGCGCAACGTCGTGTTGATCGACGCCGTCATCGGCGACGGCGCCGTCATCGGCGACAACTGCGAATTGCCCGCCGACGCGCGGGTCTGGCCGGGTGTCACCGTGCCTGCCGGCAGTACCCAGATCCCGGTCGCGCTGTGACCCCGACCCACGACGATGCCAACCGGAGACCGATGAACCAGCCGCGCTTGATCGCGTTCGACCTCGACGACACCCTGGCTCCGTCGAAGTCCCGGATGGACCCGGTGATGGCCGACCTGCTCGGCGCACTGCTCGACCTGGTGCCGGTGTGCATCATTTCCGGTGGCCGATTCGAGCAGTTCTCGGCGCAGGTGCTGACGTCGCTGCCCGCGACGTCGCACCTGTCGAACCTGCATCTGATGCCGACCTGCGGGACAGTACTACCAACGGTCCGGCGCCGGCTGGTCACGGATGTACTCGGAGGATCTGACCGACGACGAGAAGGCCAGGGTCGTCGATGCGCTGGTCGACGGGGTGCGGACCCTGGGCCTGGACCAGGTCGCGACCTGGGGACCGACGATCGAGGACCGCGGCAGCCAGGTCACCTTCTCGGCACTGGGCCAGGACGCCCCGGTGGAGGCGAAGAAGAAGTGGGATCCCTCCGGTGCGAAGAAGGAGAGCCGCGATCTGCTCAACGCGAGCGTCGCTGCGCGCCTACGTCGCCGCGCGGGTTCCGGATCTCGAGGTGCGCAGCGGCGGATCGACCTCGGTGGACGTCACCCGCAAGGGCGTGGACAAGTCCTACGGCATGAACCGGATCAAGGAGCGGCTGGACCTGGCCGACGCGGACATCCTGTTCATCGGCGACCGGTTGGACGAGGGCGGCAACGACTACCCGGTCAAGGCCATGGGCATCCAATGCATTGCTGTGAAGGAGTGGCACGACACCGCCGAGGTCGTCAGGGGTTTGATCGCGCAACTGTCGGCCACTGGTGGTTCGGCCGACCGCATCGGCGCTTCCGCACTTTCGCCGACACCGAGCTGACGCGGCTAGGAGACTGCTGAACAAAGGCCGAAATCGCAAATTAGTGGGTGAGAAACTGCAGGTCAGAGAGCCGTCGCTTGTTCCGAACGTGCATTGTTCAGCTGTCTCCTAGGGCGCATTCGTTCGTACCGCCTGGAAGGCGAGCGGGAACTGCGGGCCGACGTCGTAGGTGTCGGTCCTCTGGTCACCGACGTTCCACAAGCCGATACCCGCCGCACCGTGATTGCGCGCCGTTTCGAACATCTTGGCGAATTTATCGGCCCGCTCCCGGTCGGGAAGTTCGGCCGGGAATCCGAATTCCTCGATGATCCACGGCTTGCCCTTAGATCGGCTGAACTCGGCCACTGCCGGAACAGTGATGGCGACGTCGTCCGAGGTGTATGCATGCAATGAATCGATATCGTTGTGAGGTAGCGAGAAAATGGCCCGCCAGTCGATGCCGGAGTTCCAGGAGAGCTGGCTCAGACCGCCGGCCGTGAGCAATTGGCCAGGTGCCGCCTCGTGCCAGAAGTTCTCGACGGTGCGGTAGAACCCGGTCAGTTGCGCGGTTGTCAAACCGTAGGTGTTGTCACCGCCGTGGATGCCGTCGACTTCGCCGGCGAAGCTGATGAGGGCGATCGTCGGGTCGTCGGCATACTGCGTTCCGGTTTCCGTGTTGATTCGACTGGCGACGAACCGTAGGAACGGGAGCCAGTCGACCCCATACGGATTCACTCCCGATTGCTTCAACAGGTTGCGGTAGGTGGAGAAGTCCAGTTCGACGTGCAGCCCAGCCCGTCCGGCGCTGGCGATCAACCGGTCGACCGATCTCCACGCTTTCGCGTCGTAGGGTGCCGTGGCCGGCGCACCGGCAGTGTCCAGAAAATCGGTGATGCGTACAACGTCGAGATTCAGCGCTTCCACGGCCGCCACAGCGTTATCGGGTTCGTCGAGGCCGTTGTAGACGGTACCGACCGCCAACGGCCACGGCTCGCCCTCAAAGCACAGTTGACTGCCGCAGGTCGTGATCCCGGCGATCCGAGCGGACCTGCCACCGGCGAACCCGATCCAGATCCCGGCGATCACCAGCAGGACCGCCGCGGCGGCGATACCGCCGCTCCTGAAAATTTTTCGCCGGAACCGACCGACGTGCCGGTCAACGTCATTCGTCACCGCAAGCTCCCAACGAAACCAGCGGACGGCGATCCCGGAACGTTTGTCGATCACCCGATCATATCGGGCCGACGGTGCCACTCTCGGTCGGCTCATTGCCTGGCCCACTCCGCGGGGGTTATGGCCATCCTGGGTTCGGAACGACGCCCTCCACCGGCAGTTCTGCATGACCCACGGTGGCTTGACAACTTCTCAGCACCTCAGTTCGGGGAGGTGGGTAGTGCGCGTACGTAGACGTTGTCGAGGTAACTTTCGGTGTTGGGGTCGAACGAGCCACCGCAGGTGATGAGGACGAGTTGTCGTGGGCCCGCTGGTCCGGGGAAGGCGGTGGCGTCGACGCCGGTGTTCTTGCTGCGGGCAAACACGGTCGTCACGGTCCAGCTGGTCGTGCGGCCGCGATCGTCGGTGGTGTAGAGGCGGTCGCCGGGGTGCAACTCGGCGATGTCGTGGAGTGCTCCGGGTCCTTGGCCGGCGTAGTTGACGTGACCGACGATGTCGGTGGTGCCGTCGGTGGCGGCCAGCGGGGCTCCGGGGGTCCAGATCCCGACGGTGTGCACATCGGCGGGTGGTTTAAGGATGTGGTTGGTGGTTTCGGTGGCTGCCGTGATGGCGATGTTCCATTGTGCCAGCACGGGTATGGACAGCCTGTCCGGGCCGGCTGAGGTGGCGGGAACCGATCGGGAGCGGTTGGCCGGTTCGGGGCGCGGATCGGTGGTGGGTCGTTCGTTGGTTGACCGATCGGCGGCGGAGAGTGATCGGCCTTGCGGTGCTTTGTCGGCGAGTGTCGGGATCGCCGGTGGGCTGCCTCGGTCTGCTGGCCCGGTCCAGGTAGCCGATGATGCGGTCGAGGCGGGTGGAAGTGGAGCTGCCTGCGGTGCGGAGCGCTGGGTGAGCCCGGCGGTGAGCAGGATCGCCCCGCAGGTGGCCAGCGCGAGGCAGCACAGGGCACCGGCCCTGCCGGACCGGTGCCCGTCTACGTGTTTTGGTGCCATCGTGCTCCGTGGCAGGGAGTCAGGATGCAGTCGCGGTTGTGCAAGATGCCGGCTTTCAGCGTCGTTGGGTTCGTCGGCGTTCGGTGATTACGGCCGCGGCCGCGGCGATGATCAGCAGCGCTGCGCCGGAACTGATCAGCACAGTATTGGGCGTTCCGGGATCTGCTCGGCCGGAATCGACAGCTTGCGGTGGGGTGAGGCCCGTGGCGGCGGTCGTGGTGGTCGCTGTTGCGGTGGTCGGGCCGGTATTGGTCGTTGCGGAGATCGGAGCTCCGGTGTTGGGGTCCAGGAACAGCGGTTTTGCGGCCGGTCTGGTGAAGTCGAACATGTTGTTCAACGTGCCGGCGATGGCGTCGAAAGAGCCGCCGCCGATGCGGCCGGTGCGCCAGTTGTCTTCGATGAGCTTCAGGATGGAGCTCTGGTCGGTGATGCTGCTCTCGACCGCGTTGATCTTGCTGAAGGGCGAGATGACCAGCAGTGGCAGGCGTGGGCCGTACCCGCAGCGCAGTTGGTAGCCACCGAGGGTGGGGCCGTCTGTGCCGCATTGCCCGGCCCCGGCCAGGGCGTCCTGGGTGGATTGGGAGTGGTTGACGGTCGGGCTCATCTGGTGGTCGTACCAGCCGTCGGAGTCGTCGTAGGCCACCACGATGGCAGTGTCCTTCCAGTCCTTGGACTGCTGCACCTGATTGACCAGGCCGACGAGGAAGTGTTGTTCGTCCAGGGGGTCGGAGTAGGCGGCGTGCCCGTCCTGGGCCTTCTTGGCTTTGACGAAGCTGACTGCGGGCAGGTTGCCGCCCGCCAGCGCCCGGTTGAAGTAGGACAGATCGTACTGATGGTTCGCAGGTCCGGCGTGGCCCACCTCAGCGACCGACGCGGGCGGGGTGTGGTCCTTGTTGGACGTCGAGGCGTAGTACTGGAACGGCTCGTGGTGGGCGCTGTAGTCCTGCGTCGTACCGGCGCCGTGCTGCCGGCTGTACTGGCCGATCTCCGAGTTTGCGGTGCAGTCCCCGAAACCGCCTTGGAACCAGCCCCAGGACACCCCTTTGTCGGTGAGTAGGTCGCCGACGTTCTTGCCGGTCAGCGCCGCCGTGGCGTGTTTGGGGTTGGAGCAGTTGTCGAAGGCCGGATCGGGGTCGTTGATGACGGTCCCGGTGCCGGTGACTCCGGCCTGGTTGGGCACCGCGTAGGCGTCGGTGGTGCGCTGGCCTGTCGGGGAAACGGCGTAGGCGTTTGCGGTCTGCCCCGACACCAGGTTCAGCGCGCCGGGCGTGGAGGGACCGAACGTGGTGCCGTAGGAGTTGTCGCTCATCGCGAAGTGCTGCGCGTAGTTCCACATCGCGGTGACGGTGTTGCCGTCGTAGTAGTCCAACACCAGGTGCGGATCGCTGGCCCCGTAGGCGGGGGGCTTGCACGTGTTCTTCTGGGTGTACTGGATGAACTTGTCCATCGCCCCGTGGTCGAAGGCGAGCTGTTCGGCTTGGTAGTCGTGGTCTTGATCGCACGTCAGCGCCTGCCCCGGCGTGAGCCGGGCCGGGTTCATCCCGTTCGGGTTGTGGGTCAACAGGTCCGTGCTCAGGCCGTTCACCGACGGTGTGTCCGGTGCAGCGACGAATCGGGTTCCATCGGTGTTCGCGGCCTTCGGGTACGTGCCGAAGTAGTGATCGAAGGAGACGTTCTCCTGGTACACCACGATGAGGTGTTTGATCGGGGAGGCGGTGTCCCCGCCACCCGCCGCGCCGTGCACGGTGGCCGCGGATGCCGGTCCGGTAGCGGACACGGCGAGCAGCAACCCCGCCGCGGACGCCACGGCAGCGGGCAGCCACCGCCGCCGGTGGTAGCGCCTTCGTGTCGTGCAACTCATCATCTGTGCCTCCTGGCCAAGACTGTCGCTGAGGCGCCCGCTCCTTGGCACCTCGGACGCAGCTACAACCTGCTGTATCCAGACGGCGTCCACCCGTACGCGACATGACGGGCGGGTGAACACCACCAGCACAACCCCCGGTGACGGCCGCTTTACGATCGGCGTGTTAATCCGACGGCGATCGCGACCGGGTCTGGCCAGGTTTGTCGCCCGCGCTCTGGGCGGGACCAGCTCCGCATGGTCGGTGGGGCGGGTCGCTGGACTGCACAACAAGGCGGTGGCTGGGCTGCACAACAAGGAACGGCACAGCAAGGAACGGCACAGCAAGGAACGGCACAGCAAGGAACGGCACAGCAAGGAACGGCACAGCAAGGAACGGCACAGTTTCTCATCCTCCAGGGCTGGAATTGGCGATCTATTAGGCACGCTTTGTGCACGCTAGTTGGCACGATTCTCGAACGTCAGTTCGGGTGCCCGATACATTTAGGCCATATTAGGCCTGCACGCGGGCAGAACGGCCAAATAAGTCGTGAGCAAATTGTGCCAAACAAATTGAGGGATTCACGGGCCGGCCCAGCGGGAAGGCAAGGACCGGGGGTGCGGTGGCCGCGATGATCCAGCGCCGCGCCGCCGCCGGGTACACCGCGGCGCAGGTCGACCTGCTGGGTGTGCACTTGCTGCGGTCCGGGTTTGTCACCGAAGCGTTCCGCGCCGGCGCCGACGCTCACTCGATAATGCGGCAGACCGGCCACCGAGATCCGAAGATGCTCGAGGTGTACGCCCCCCTTGTCATGAGCGCCGCCGAAACCGATGCGGGGGAGCCCGCGCCCCCGGGACCGGCCTACGATTGGGTCGCGGCGAACCGGAAGAAGAAGAAAGCCATCGCCCAACTGGCATCGCTGTCCGCGACCATGGACGACGTCGACGCCAGGATCAACGCACTGATCGAACGCACCCGCGACCTCGAACTCGACTGACCATGGTCCGGGTCCGTAAGACCTCCCCCAGGGCAACTCACCGGGCGGGTGTTACCGGATCGCCCATGGATCAACGCCCGGTGCCGGTCCCGTCCGTGCCCGGTTCCTCATACGAGTGCGGACCGGGTAGTACCGGCCGTCTCGGTGGGGACCAAGACGGAGGGCTCACAATGACATCGTGAGCGCTGATTCGTATGCCGACACCCTCGAGCGGCTGTTTGCGGCCTACGAGGATCGTCACACGTTCGCCGTCATCGAAGACGTCGCCACCGAGTGCCGCACGCAACTTACGGGCCAGTCGCCGCCCGGTGCCTACCCCGAGCTGCTCGAACGACTCGCGCGACAACGATTAGACGATCTACCGCCGACACGACCGGACCGGTGACCTGATCGGCAGGTGGGTTGCCCTTCCGCCGGTGGGTCACGACCTGTCGGGCTGGGTCGCGGCGTCGTCGATTTATGGCGAACTCGTCATAGGTCGACGAAGCGGTGCGGCTCAAAACCCAGCGGCTGGAACAACTGCGGAACTCCTTCGACCGCCACGACATCGGCTTGATTTTGATCGGTATGCCAGGCTTTGAAAAGCAGCTGGCCCGCTACCCGCAGCTCTACAGTCGCATCGGCTTCGCTCACCAGTACCGCCCGCCCGGCGGCAGCGACGTCCTTCCGGTGCTGGCGCTGTACTGGACCGGGCTTGGTTTGCCCTTCGAACTGGTCACCCCTGCGATCGAGGAAGCCGCCCTCGCCATCACCCGCATCACCGGCGGCAACTTTCGGCTCATCGAACGCCTGATGGGCCAAATCACCCGGCTCATGAGCATCAACCACCTCGACGGCACCACTGCCGAAGTAGTCGAAGCAGCCCGCGAAACCCTGGTCATCAGGATTTGAGCCTGCCAGATAGAGCCGGCAGAACCTGCCATCTAACTCCGCGCTTTACACCACCGAGCACTGCTGCCGGAGCGTCGACCACTCGACCACTGCGGCCGTCGCCGACAATACTTCTGGCGATGAGTCCGCCGAGACCGACGCGGGTTCGGTGCCGGTGGGGGAGCGGTGGCTGTTCCCCACGGTTCACAAGACCGGCCAGCCGGGCAAGGTATTGACGGGGGACGCGGTGGCGGCGATGATCCAGCGCCGCGCAGCCGCCGCCGGGTACACCGCGGCGCAGGTTGACTTGTTGGGTGGGCATTCGCTGCGGTCGGGTTCGTCACCGACGCGTTCCGCGCCGGCGCCGACGCCCACTCCATCACGCGGCAGACCGGTACCGCGATCCGAAGATGCTCGAGGTCTACGCCCGGGAGTTCTGGTCGGCAACGCGGTGCTGAAATTGGACCTGTGACCACCCCGGTCACCTCGGCGGGCACCGCCAAGCCACTGTCCGCTTCGACTCAAGCCGGGTACGCGGCGGACTGGGCCTTATTCGCCGACTGGTGCGCAGCCACCAGTGTTCGTCTCAGATCGGTTGAGGTTGCCAGGCGATCCGACCCCGGGCGACTTCGCCAGGGGTCGATCCGGGGCCGGCCAGCCCAACATTCTTCCGTTTGCCATTGTGAGCGGGAGCTGCCGCCCCTCCGCCCGGCGGCCGGGACGGCCACGGAAAGCGCGCATATCTGTTCGTGGGGGAGCGCCATCTGCCTTGTCGAAGTGGTGCAGGAGGGTTGCGCGAATCGATGGACCAGCCGTACCTGGCGCAGGCTCGACATGGGTCAGTTGTCGGCCGCACCGACAACGTTTACATCGGCCATACCCATTTCAGCGCCATCGGGTGTTCGGTCGTATCCACTAACGGTAAGGTAATGATTACCGTCGGCAAGAAATTTTGTCATTGCACAGATAATGCACCGCACGCTTCGAAGGTTCCTCATCCCGGTCCCGTTTCGGCCGTCACCGCCTAAATCCTGCTAACGGGTCGTGATGTAGCCGTGATTGCCCCGTGATCGACGATTCGCGGCGGCCGCCAATTGGCTTTCGTATCACTGATGTGTACCGTGGCGTCCAAGCGGCGGGCATCTCACCGCTTGACCTGCACTTTCAGACCTACCGCGCCGAGCGCTGTCCACTTCAGGTCGGAAAGATCCATTCACTACAGGAAGGGCCAGGACAGCGGCGGGGAAACCACCAATGGCAAGGACCCGATGGGCCTCCTAGGGGTGAAGCCGGTTGATCCTCAACCGGCCGGGCGAAACTCCCCGCGCATTTCCCTCGTTGCACAGGGGTGATGCGCGTGCCCGAATCCGACAGCTCACCTCGTAGGCGCAGCTCACGGGAGAAACAATGAACCAATACATCGGACGTCACCGCAGGCCGTCCAGAGTCGGCGCCGCGCTGCTGCGCACCATGGCGGGCGGCGTCGCAGTCGTCGTGCCCGCACTGGCCTTGGCCGCCCCCGCGTCCGCAGCGACGGACTCCACCTGGGACAGCGTCGCCCAGTGCGAAAGCAGCGGCAACTGGTCGATCAATACCGGGAACGGCTACTTCGGCGGACTTCAGTTCTCCCAGTCCACCTGGGACGAGTACGGCGGCGGCGCCTACGCCTCTCGTGCTGACCTTGCTACCAGATCGCAGCAGATCGTCATCGCTGAGAAGACCCTCGCCGGCCAGGGCTGGGGAGCGTGGACCTGCGCAGCGATCGTCGGTGCCACCGGCGGCGTCGACCTCCGCAACAGCGCGGTCCCAGCCGACAACTCCAGCACCACCGGCAACTCCGGCACCACAGCCTCCACGACCTCAGCCTCTGCGGGCTCGTCCTCGGGCGCTGACGCGGCGGCGCCGACGGCAACTGATGCACCCGCGGCTCCCAGTCTGGCGGCGACCGGTTCGGGTACCTCCTCTACCGCCGACCAGTCCGCCTCGGACAATTCAGGCAGCAGCAGCAGCGCTGACTTCGCCTGGCCCTCCGCGGCTGCTCCCGGCACGTCGGCGGCCGCCGGTATCTACACCGTGCAGCAGGGCGACACGCTGTTCAAGATCGCCCAGGCGAAGGGCATCTCCGGCGGCTGGGCAGTTCTCTACGCGGCCAACAAGAACGCGATCGCCGATCCCGACCTCATCTACCCAGGACAACAGATCACCCTGCCCTGACCTGCTGCGGCGCGTTCACCTGATCACCGGCGGCGAGGGTCGCCTGCCCCCGCAGGTCGCTGTCAGTCTCAACTCCCACCATCACCTGCGCAGCGGCCTGTTCAACCGAAGGCCGGCGTATCCATAGGACGGCCGGCAACAGATGTGACCCGGACGTCTGCTGCCGACCCCTGGCAGCGATCAGCGGCGCACCGGCAGGCACCAGGAATCCGAAGCCGACTGCCAGATCCGGTGAACGGCGAAGTCAACCGGCTTTGCGGCTCGGGTGCTGGGTCGGATGGGAAGTGCCCAAGGAAATCGACGGGGCATCTTGTTCGCGTCGTCGACCGTGCAGCTCGGGTGACATCTCACCGTGGGTTGCCACGTCACCGTCGGTGAGTCGGCGCGCCTTGTGGATCCGATCTGGAACTGGCGCAACTGGTGACGCTCACCGTGGGCGGGGTGTGGACGGCGCTCGGTCACGGTGCGGAGCCTGGTGGCGGCAGGCGGCGTCGTCGGGGTCAGCACAACGTGCGTCGATGACCTGTTCAGTTCCTCGACATCGGTTGACCCATCGCGATGATCACGTGAAGACCCAGGGGATGCCGTATCGCAGTTGACCGGTCGGGCTCGGCCGCCGCGGAACTCGTGATGCCGGCGGAGGTTTCTTCGTGGGCGCCGGTCGGGTGCCGGGCGGCCTTCCTACGGAGATCCGGTGGACGCGTCTGGTGCACGGGCCGTAGTCGATGGTGTCTCGGGAAATTGTCGTGTTGTCGGTGTTCATCACTGCGGGGCCCTCGCCGCGGCAACCGAAGGCGACCTCGATCCGCTCGAACAGCTCCTGTAGGCATTGGTGACCCTTGTACGACCGACGGTGTGGCCTGGAGCGTTACCGCCGCGCCCACCCGAGCGACTTCGGCCGGTAACGGACCTTCTGCCGGACTTGAAATGGGCAGCATGGACCGTTCTGGGCTTGGGGGTGTGTTCGTTGACCCACTCCGCGGGCTTGTCGACGCCGCGACCCGCGGATGGTTAGGGGCTGGATTGTTCGGTGGGGGTTTTTGCGGCCGGTGTGTGTTGTGTTCGGCTGGGTTGGAGTGGGTAGTGCTCGAGCAGGGCGTTGTTGAACTGGGCGCCCAGGATGATGGCCATGGAGGCGAAGTAGTAGAACAGCAGGAAGGTGATGGGGGTGGCCAGCGCGCCGTAGGTGAGGCCGTGGGAGTAGACGTATGCCAGGTACAGGCGGAGCCCGAAGCTGGCGATCAGGAACACGACGGCGGCGAGCAGCGCTCCGGGTAGTCCCCGCCGCCAGGGGTGTCGTCGTTTCGGCGCCGCTTTGTACAGGGTGGTAAGGAGCAGGATCAGCAGGGCTGCGGTGACCGGGTAGTAGCTGATCGACACGACGGTGCTGACCGTGGTGTGCCAGCGGGGCGGTGACCATTTGATGAGCAGGTCCGGGCCGATCGCCAACAAGGGCAGCAGCAGGATGCCGAACAGCAAGGCGAGCAGATAGATGCCAAGGGCGAAGATCCGTTCCACCGCCGGGTGGCGGAATTCGTGTTGCCGGTAGGCGATGGTGATGGCTTCGATCAGGGCGGAGATGGCGGAGGAACCCGCCCAGAGGCTGACGATCAGCCCGACGGAGACGACGTCGCCTCGGGGGGCGCCCAGGATGGTGTTGACGGTGTCGCCGACGAGGTTGTTGGCGACCTCGGGGTTGAACACTCCGTGCAGGAAGCGGCCGATGGCGGTGTGCACGTCGGTCAGCGTCGCCGGTCCGAACAGCGGCGCGATCAGTCCGATGAGGCCCAGCAGGGCCAGCAGCATCGGCGCGGTGGACAGGGCGCACCAGAACGCAGCCTGGGAGCTCAGGCCGAACAGTGAGTCGCCCCAGGCTTTGGACAGTGTCCGGGCGGCGACCCGCCGGTACCGTTGATGCCGGGCCGGCGGCTCGTCCCCGGCGCGGAACTGGTGCCAGGCGATGATGGGCGGCTGGTCGGCGCCGCCAGGTTCGGGGTCATTCGGACCGGGGACAGCAACGGCGCTCGCTTCGACACCGACTCTTTCGGGGCCAGGGTCGGCGGCCGGGGCGGAGCGAAACGGGCTACTCATGCCAGTGAGCATCCTCGAAAAACGGTGTCCACATCGCGGCGGGGTGATACCGCCCGCAACGTCGCGCCGTTCTGCGCCAAGCCGGTCACGCCCACTTCGCTTTTCGCGTTGTCCACCGCAGCTGAGGTCTGCCCCGTTCGGGTCGCCGGAACGACCGCTGCCGGGTCGGCCCGCACCGGCCATCTCACACTGGCAGAGCAAGAAAGCCGACGTCTTGCGGAGGTGTCATCTGTTCATTGTCCGCCGCTCCGTGAAGCTGCGGCGGGTCGCTGGAGGTCACGCAGGTCGCCCGTGCGGCTTGGTGGGTTGCGGACTGCCCCGTCGATAGACATCAGACATCGCCGAGCCACAGAGATTCGCTCCATCGAGTAGCCGGTGCGGACAGCGATCGACACGACCGCCGCCGGTAAGTCAGCCAGTTGTGAGGTGTTCGGCGATGACGCCCGGCGAAGCCGGGACGGTGACATCGCCTCGGGGTACGTCGGCGTCCACCTGAAGAGTCGAGATGCCACCAAGTGCAGCTGGTTGACGGTCACTCGGCGGCACTTACCCGGAGTCCAGGGACAGCGGAGCCCGCCGGGCGTAACCGTTATTGTTGTGCCTACATTCCGTTGGCCGCAAGAGGTCTCGGGACTGGGATCAACATGACGGTCGATCCCGACGACCCTGACATCTTCGATTTTGCGGTGTCAACTTAGGGTGGCCCAGCGTGACGGCGTGGGTTGACCCCGCGCCTTGAGAACTCGGCGGGCAGGTTGTGACTGCCCGTACCTGACCGATCAGGGCGTAGCCGACTCCCGTCGGGGTGCCGGCCGCCGGGAGATCGGCGCGGCGCAGGGGACGGGTGTGCGAGAACAGGGACGTCGTCGCCTCAACCGGGTGGATCATCTGATCGGTGCGGGCATCCTGGACGGTCTCGCCCGTTGACTGGGGTCTGCAGCCGAAGGCTCCTGCGTCAGGTCGTCGAGCTTTTCATCTAGGCGGCTCTGGCCTGACCGGCGGTTCGATCAGGGTTGCCGGCGACCTAGGGGAGTGGTCGCTGTTACCTCCCGGGTTGCTGGGGTGCCCTCGGGTCCGTTGCTTGTTGTAGGCGGCCAGCGCCTCGGCGAGGTCCTCCGCGGCGTTTTCCGCACGCTGGTTGATGACCTTTCGGGCCTGCGCATTGAATTCGGTGTCGCCAGATTGCATCTGCTGCAGCTGCTCGGCGGCGACAGAATTAGCGACGATAGCGCGCTCGAACCAATCAGAGATCGACTCACTATCGCGGCGGCCCACGACTGTGATGCTACAGACGGGGTCGAGCTACTTGCCGGAAGTATGCCGTGACGATGACGTCAACGGACCAAAATTCGACGGTCGTTGTTCTTGACAATGGGTGTTTGGTCACTCACTCTGAGTCGACGCCACCGGCACGGGCGGGTGCGACAACGAGGAGCCTTCGATGCATGTCAAATCAGTCCGCAGCCGCCGTCCGCATGGGACACGGTCGCTGTTTGGTGTTGCGGTAGCTACCGCGGCCGCTGTCGGCCTGCTCGCCGCGGCGCCCGTCGTTGCCGCCGCGCCGACGCCGGCTGCGACGGCTACCGCGTTCCAGGTGGCGCTCACCGGATCGGTCGGCACCCCTGCAGCGGTATTCGCGTCGGCGAACGCGACGCTGGCCGCCGTGACAGCCCCACCGGATCAGACCGCCAGCGTCGCCAGCATCGCTGCGCAACTGGGCGCGACGACAGCTTTCGCCGCCGACGGCGCAGCGCAATCCAGCGCAACCTCGTCAGCAAGCCAGAACCGCGGCACCTCTGCGGTCAACGCATTGACCGCGGCGCTTCTGGGGCAGCCGATCACCGCGACCACGCTGTCGGGAACCGCGACCTGCCCGGCCGGTGGGCCGCCCACCGCAGCAACTGTCGTGGCCGGTCTGTCGGTGTTCGGCACCGCCATCACCGCTCAGGTCAACGCCACAACGACCGCTACCGCCGCGGTCACCGTCCCCGGCATCACCGGGGCCACGCTGCAGGCGTCAGTGCGCACCCGCATTGAGCAGGTCACCGCCACCACCGCCACCGCCACCGCGCTGAGTATCACCTTCACCCTCACCGGCACTGTCGCTGGCGTTCCCGTCACTCTTGATCTGGGCACCCTCACCGCCGGCCGCGCTACCTGCAATCTGCCGACGGCAGTCGCTCCGACGGCTACTTCTCTGACCCCGCCGCAGGGCCCCACCACCGGTGGGACCACGGTCACCGTCACCGGTAGCGGATTCCAGCCTGGAAAGACCACGGTCACCATCGGCGGTGTCACCGTCCCGGCCGGCGCGGTCACCGTCACCAGCCCCACCTCGTTGACGTTCGCCACCCCGGCGCACCCGGCCGGCCCGGTCACCGTCGCGGTGACCACCCCGGCCGGCACCTCCGGCACCCTGCCGTTCCGTTACGTCCCGCCGGCAGTCGCTCCGACCGCTACTTCTCTGACCCCGCCGCAGGGGCCCACCGCCGGCGGGACCACGGTCACCGTCACCGGTAGCGGATTCCAGCCCGGAAAGACCACGGTCACCATCGGCGGTGTCACCGTCCCGGCCGGCGCGGTCACCGTCACCAGCCCCACCTCGTTGACGTTCACCACCCCGGCGCACCCGGCCGGCCCGGTCACCGTCGCGGTGACCACCCCGGCCGGCA